>Ga0307981_1000701_pt1 | contig 32556 bp, 38 predicted proteins | sample OrgLakmetagen987_FD_201849 | JGI IMG/M metagenome (GOLD analysis project Ga0307981, IMG submission 201849) | Saline water microbial communities from Organic Lake, Antarctica - #987 | ecosystem: Environmental > Aquatic > Non-marine Saline and Alkaline > Saline | place: Antarctica: Organic Lake... | reverse complement strand
TTTCAACGCCGGCTACACCATTGCCGAGCGCCCCGATCTGCGCGTGCTGCGGGATCCGTTCAGCGCCAAGCCGCATGTGCTGTTTTACGCGACCAAGCGTGTCGGCGGCGACGTGAGCGATTTCGCTGCGATCAAGCTGCTGCGGTTCGCCGTTTCCTAAGGGAAATGGTGAGGGTGGGGGCGGGTATCTGAAGCCCGCCTCCATGGGGCGCGTGCCCGGTGTTTTGCGCTGTCCAGCTGCTCCCCTCCGTCCAGGCGGTGCAAGGGGTGCGCGCCCTTGAGGTCCACGCAGGACGGGGCCGTTTTTGCGGAGAAATACGATGATGTTGATCGAAGAGACCACTGTGCCGCTGACGGCGCTGCCGGTGACGGAACTCAGGGCGCATCTGCGGCTGGGGTCCGGTTTTGCCGAGGACAGCCTGCAGGATGCGGTGCTCGAAAGCTTTCTGCGGGCGGCCTTTGCGGCAATCGAGGCGCGCACCGGCAAAGCGCTGATTACGCGGGATTTCATGTTGACGTTGAATGCGTGGCGGGATGATGCGGGGCAGGTGCTGAACATCGCGCCGGTGCAGAGCATCGCGTCGGTCACGCTGGTGGACCGGTTCGGGGCAAGCGCGCCGGTGCCTGTGGACCGCTGGCGGCTGGAGCGCGACATGCATGCGCCCCGTCTGATGCCGCGCGGCGCGTGTCTGCCAGCGATCGGGTCGGGTGGCGCTGTCGAAATCCGGTTTGCGGCGGGGTTCGCTGCGGATTGGGGTGGTTTGCCTGCGGATCTGGGGCAGGCGGTGCTGCTGCTGGCGGCGCATTACTATGAATACCGCGACGAGACGGCGTTGGGGCGTGGCTGCATGCCGTTTGGCGCGACGTCGCTGATCGAGCGTTACCGGGCGCTGCGTCTGGGGCTGGGGACATGAGCGGTGTGGATCTGTGCCGCAAGTTGACCTTGCAGGACAAGGTCGTCAGCCCGGATGGGGCGGGCGGCTACGGTGAGACCTGGGTCGATCTGGGCGTCGTCTGGGCCGATGTCGGCGCGCGGACGGGTCGCGATGCAGGGGCTGATGGCGCGCATCTGGCGCGAACGGCGTTTCGCATCGTGGTGCGCGGCGCGCCGGTGGGGCATTCCACGCGGCCCCGCGCGGGTCAGCGGTTTGTCGAGACGGGGCGCATTTTTCACATCGAGGCGGTGGCGGAGCGTGACCCGAGGGGCCGCTATCTGACCTGCTTTGCCGAAGAGGAGGTGGCGGCATGAGCTATGCAATTTCAGCGTCGTTGCAGCAGGCGGTTTATCAGGCGCTGATCGCGGACGATGCGGTCGATGCGCTGGTCGAGGGCCATGTCTATGACGCGGTGCCGCCGGGCACGTTGCCGGGGCTTTACGTCACCATCGGTTCCGAGCAGGCGCGGGATCGGTCGCACAAGACGGGTCACGGTGCAGAGCATGATTTTACCGTCGCCGTGGTGACGGATTCTGCCGGTTTTCAGGATGCCAAATCGGCGGCGGCGGCGATCAGCGATGCTTTGGTCGACAGCTCTCTAAGTCTGGCGCGTGGCACGCTGGTCGGTTTGCGGTTTCTCAAGGCGCGGGCCCGGCTGGTGGGCGCGGGCGATGTGCGCAGGATCGATCTGACGTTCCGCGCGCGTGTGGATGACGTGTGATGCGCGCGGCCACGCGCGACGTGTTATGAGCGCGGCCACGCGCGACGTGTAATGCGCGCGGCCACGCGCGACGCGTGATTTTCTTTAATAATCTCAAACAGGAGTGACGGATATGGCTGCCCAGAATGGCAAGGATCTGTTGATCAAAGTGGACCTGACCGGCGACGGACAATTCCAGACGATGGCGGGGCTGCGGGCCACGCGAGTGAGTTTCAACGCCGAGGCGGTCGATGTGACGTCGCTGGAATCCTCGGGCGGGTGGCGCGAATTGCTGAGCGGTGCGGGTGTGAAATCTGCGGCGATCTCGGGCTCGGGTGTGTTCTGTGATGAGGGCACGGACGAGCGCGCGCGCCAGATCTTTTTCGACGGCGAGACGCCTGATTTTCAGGTCATCATCCCGGATTTCGGCATAGTTGCCGGTGCGTTCCAGCTGACCTCGATTGAATATGCAGGCTCGCATAATGGCGAGGCGACCTACGAGGTGTCTTTGGCCTCGGCCGGGCAGCTGACGTTCGTGGCGGCGACCTGACATGAGCAATCCGTGGCGGGGAGAGGTGGCGCTGGTGGTGGATGGCAAACGTCATCTGCTGCGGCTGACGCTGGGCGCGCTGGCCGAGCTGGAAGAGGCGCTGCAAACCGGGTCGCTGGTCGATCTGGTGGCGCGGTTTGAGGGCGGTGCCTTTTCCAGCCGCGACGTGCTGGCGCTGATCGTGGCTGGTCTGCGCGGCGGTGGCTGGGACGGTCAGGCGTCTGATTTGCGCAGTGCCGAGATCGAAGGCGGGCCGATGGCGGCGGCGAAGGCGGCGGCAGAGCTGTTGGCGCGGGCGTTCATGTTGCCCGGGCGCGAATGACCGAGAGCGGCGGAGGTAGCGGCGGCGGAGGTAGCGGCGGTGGAGGTAGCGGCGGCGGAGTTAGCGGCGGCGGCGGTAGCGGCGGCGGAGTTAGCGGCGGCGGCGGTGGCAGCGGCGGAGGCTTCGACTGGCCGGTGCTGATGCGCGCGGGCATGCGGGGGCTGGGTCTGACGCCCGATCAGTTCTGGGCGCTGACGCCGGCGGAATTGCAGCTGCTTGTGGGCGCACAGCCCGGCAGCGGACCGATGGGGCGCGCGCGGCTCGATGAGCTGCTGGCAGCCTATCCGGATACCACGAAAGGATCGGCAGATGGATGAGACAAGTTTTGACGGGCTGGAGGCGCAGATGGATGCGCTGGAAAGCTCGCTTGGGTCGGCGACCAACATGGCGGCGGGGTTCGATGCGGAGCTCAAGCGTATTCACCAGACGTTCACGGCCACCGGGTCGGGTGCGGCGCAGCTTGAGAGATCGCTGAGCCAGGGTCTGGGCAAGGCCATCGACGGCGTGGTTCTGGACGGCATGAAGCTGTCGGATGCGCTGGGTCAGGTGGCCAATTCGATGATCAATGCGGCCTACAAGGCGGCGGTGCGTCCTGTGACGGATCACATCTCATCGGTGATCGGGGCGGGGATGCAGGGCATCTTTGGTGGCGCGTCGCCGTTTGCGAACGGGGCGAGCTTTGCTCAGGGCCGGGTGATGCCGTTTGCCGATGGTGGCGTGATCAGCGGGCCGACGACGTTCCCGATGCGCGGTGGCATGGGGCTGATGGGCGAGGCGGGGCCGGAGGCGATCATGCCGCTGACCCGCGGCGCCGATGGCAAGCTGGGCGTGCGCGCGCAGGGCGGCGGCGGGGCGACGGTGGTGATGAATATCTCGACGCCCGATGTCGAGGGTTTCCGCCGGTCGCAAAGCCAGATCGCCGCTCAGATGGGGCGCGCGCTTGGGCGCGGTCAGCGCAACAGATAAATCACAACGCAGGAGGCGATCATGGGATTTCATGAGGTCCGGTTTCCCGCCAATCTGAGCTTTGGCTCGGTCGGTGGTCCAGAGCGGCGGACGGATATCGTCACGCTGGCCAACGGGTTTGAGGAGCGCAACACGCCCTGGGCCCATTCGCGCAGGCGGTATGACGCGGGCTTTGGCATGCGGTCGCTGGACGACATCGAGGCGCTGATCGCGTTCTTTGAGGCACGCCAGGGCCAGATGTTCGGGTTTCGCTGGAAGGACTGGGCGGATTACCGGTCCTGCAAGCCGAGCGCAGACATTCGCAGCGACGATCAGGTGATCGCGTATGGCGACGGGGTGACGACGGTGTTTGGCTTGAAGAAGATTTACCGGTCCGGCGATGCGAGCTATGCGCGGCCTGTTCTGAAGCCGGTTCGGGGGTCTGTGATTGTCGCGCAACAGGGCGATCCGCTGCGCGACGGCGTGGATTTTACGGTGGACGATACGACGGGGCTGATCACATTCGTGGACCCGCCGCTGCCCGAGACCGAGATCACGGCGGGGTTCGAGTTTGACGTGCCGGTGCGGTTCGATACCGACCGGATCGCCACATCGGTGGCCAGCTTTCAGGCGGGCGAAGTGCCGGATGTGCCGGTGGTGGAGTTGCGCGTATGAGCCTGCTGGAGCATCTGGGCACGGGCCTGACCAATGTCGCGCGCTGCTGGGCGGTGTCGCGCACGGACGGTGTGGTCCTGGGGTTTACGGACCACGATCTGCCGTTGGAGTTCGAGGGGCTGGTGTTTCGCGCGGATAGCGGTCTGTCGGCGATGGCGTTGCAGCAATCGACGGGCCTGTCGGTGGACAATACCGAAGCGATGGGCGCGCTGAGCGATGCGGCGATCTCCGAAGAGGACGTTCTTGCGGGCCGCTATGACGGGGCGGAAGTCAGGGCATGGTTGGTCAATTGGCGCGATGTCGAACAGAGGCAATTGCAGTTTCGCGGCACGATGGGCGAATTGCGCCGCTCGGGCGGGGCGTTTCAGGCAGAATTACGGGGTTTGAGCGAAGCGCTGAACCGGCCTGTGGGGCGGATCTTTCAAAAGCCCTGCACGGCTGTTCTGGGGGATGCGCGCTGTGGGTTTGGTTTTGAGACGCCGGGTTATGTGCATGAGGGCGCTGTGACGTCGGTGTCTGAGGGCCGGGTGTTTCGGTTTGCTGGCCTTGCGGGGTTCGATGCGGGCTGGTTCCAGCGTGGACGTTTGGAAATCGTCGACGGGACTGCCAAGGGTTTGGGCGGTTCGGTCAAGCGGGATCTGGGTGAGGCCGGTGCGCGGGTGATCGAGCTGTGGGAACCTGTGCGGGCCAACGTTGCAGACGGGGTGACGGTCAAGGTGTTCGCCGGCTGCGACAAGCGGTTCGAGACCTGTCGGCTCAAGTTCAATAACGTTCTGAATTTTCAGGGATTCCCGGATATTCCTGAGGACGATTGGATGATGGTGCATCCGACGCTGGCGACCTCGACAAGTGGGGGGAGCCGCAGATGAGTGTGGTTGTGGAGGCGGCACGGGGCTGGCTGGGCACGCCCTATCTGCATCAGGCGTCGTGCCGGGGTGCGGGGTGCGATTGCCTGGGGCTGCTTCGGGGGGTCTGGAGAGAGACGCTCGGGTCGGAGCCCGAGGTCGTGCCGCCATATACGCAGGATTGGTCGGAGCCGCAGGGTGACGAGGCGCTGTGGCGCGCGGCGCTGCGGCATCTGACGCCTGCGATCGTCGAGGCGCCGGGTCAGGTGCTGCTGTTTCGGATGCGGCAAGGGTCGGTGGCCAAGCATCTGGGGATTTCCGGGCGGATCGGCCCGAATGCGACGTTTATCCATGCCTATAGCGGGCATGGCGTGGTCGAAAGCCCGCTGAGCGCGCCATGGCGGCGGCGCATCGTGGCGCGGTTCGACATTCCTTTGGAGGGCTAAGATATGGCGACGATTGTTCTTTCGGCGGCGGGTGCGGCGCTTGGCGGCTCTATCGGCGGCAACCTTTTGGGTCTGTCGATGACGGCGGTGGGCCGGTTCGTGGGTGCCAGCGTTGGTCGCGCGCTGGATCAGCGGCTGATGGGGCAGGGGTCGGAAACGGTCGAGACGGGGCGGGTCGACCGATTTCGTCTGACGGGGGCGGGCGAGGGCGCGCCGCTTGGGCAGGTCTATGGGCGCATGCGCACCGGGGGGCATGTCATCTGGGCCACAGAGTTTACCGAGCGTGTGAGCACGTCGGGCGGTGGCGGCGGCGGCAAGGGTGCGCCGCGCCAGCCACGCGTCAAGAGCTACAGCTATACGGTGAGCATTGCCTTGGCGCTGTGCGAAGGCGAGATTGCGGGCGTGGGCCGGGTCTGGGCCGACGGGGCGGAGCTGGCGGTGGATGATCTGGTGATGCGGGTCTATCCGGGCTCGCTGGATCAGCTGCCCGATCCGCTGATCGAGGCGGTCGAGGGCGCGGGCGAGGTGCCGGCCTATCGCGGGACGGCCTATGTGGTGCTTGAGGATCTGCCGCTGGAGCAGTTCGGCAACCGGGTGCCGCAGTTCTCGTTCGAGGTGAAGCGGCCTGTTCAAGCGGGTGCCGGGGATGATGCGGTGCCGCATGCGGTGCAGGGTGTGGCCTTGATGCCAGGGTCGGGCGAATATGCGCTGGCGACGACGCCCGTGACGTTTGATTACGGCGGCGGGTCTGCGCGCATTGCCAACGTCAACACGCCGTCGGGGCGCAGCGATCTTGAGACGTCGCTTGCGATGCTGAACGACGAGGCGCCCAATTGCGAGGCGGTGTCGCTGATCGTGAGCTGGTTCGGGGGTGATCTGCGGGTCGGGGAATGCAGGTTGCAGCCCAAGGTGGAGCAGAAGCTCTTTGAGGGGAATATGGCGTGGTCCGTCTCGGGGATCGACCGGGAGACGGCGGCGGAGATCACGCAGCAGAACGACCGTCCGATCTATGGCGGGACGCCGACGGATGCGTCTGTGGTCGAGTCCATCGTGCATATGCACGAGTTGGGAAAATCGGTGATGTTCTATCCGTTTATCCTTATGGATCAGGATGTCGGGAATGAATTGCCCAATCCTTATACTGGAGAAGACACCCAGCCTGCCTTGCCTTGGCGCGGGCGGATTACCTTGTCGGTTGCCCCCGGAGTGGAGGGCACGCCCGATGGCACGGCGGCGGCGGATGCCGAGGTTGCGGCGTTCATGGGTGTGGCACAGGCGCGTGATTTTACCGTGGGTGACGGGGTTGTCAGCTATTCCGGCCCGCAGGAATTATCGTATCGGCGGTTCATTCTGCATTACGCGGCGCTGTGTGCGGCGGCGGGCGGCGTGGACAGCTTTTGCATCGGGTCCGAGATGCGCGGGCTGACGCAAATCCGCGGTGCGAACGGCTTTCCTGCGGTGGATGCGATGCGGTCGATCGCGGCTGAGGTCCGGACGTTGCTGCCTGAGGCCAAGATTGGCTATGCGGCGGATTGGTCGGAATATTTCGGTTATCATCCAGGTGATGGGGATGTGTTCTTTCATCTCGATCCGCTTTGGGCGGATGACGCGATCGACTTTATCGGGATCGACAATTACATGCCGCTGTCGGATTGGCGCGACGGCGATGATCATGTCGATGCGGTCTGGGGCTCGATCTATGATCTGGATTACCTGACGACGAATGTCGCGGGCGGCGAGGGGTTCGAGTGGTATTATGACACCCCCGAGGCCGAGGCGGCGCAGCGCCGCGTTCCCATCGAGGATGGTGCGCATGATGAGCCGTGGGTCTACCGTTACAAGGACATCAAGGGCTGGTGGAGCAATGCGCATCACGAGCGTATCGACGGCGTGCGGGCGGCGCAGCCCACGGCGTGGGTGCCGGGGTCGAAGCCTGTTTGGTTCACCGAAATCGGTTGCGCGGCCATCGACAAGGGGACCAACCAGCCCAACAAGTTCCTCGACCCGAAATCGAGTGAATCCTTCCTGCCGAAATATTCCGACGGGCGGCGCGATGAGCTGATCCAGCGGCGCTATCTTGAGGCCACTTATGGGTTCTGGAACGATCCCGCGAACAACCCGGTGTCGAACGAATACGGTGGGCCCATGGTCGACATGAGCCGGGCCTTTGTCTGGGCGTGGGACGCGCGGCCTTACCCTTGGTTTCCGGGGAATATGGAGCTGTGGTCGGACGGGCTGAATTATACGCGCGGGCATTGGATCACGGGGCGGCTGTCGGGGCGGGCGCTGTCGGATGTGGTGACCGAGATCTGCGCGAGGGTCGGCCTGCATCATGTTGATACGTCGCGGCTTTTCGGTTTTGTGCGGGGCTATGTGGTGCCGGATGTGAGCGATGCGCGCTCGGCCTTGCAGCCGTTGATGCTGGGCTACGGGTTCGATGCGATCGAACGCGACGGCGTGCTGATCTTTCGGATGCGCGACGGGCTTTTTGCGTCGGATGTGGACCCGGACCGGGTGGCGGTGGCCAAGGAAATCGACGGCCGGATCGAGCACCAGCGCGGACCAGAGGCCGAGACGGCGGGGCGCGTGCGTCTGCGGTTCGTCGAGGCGGATGGTGCGTTTCAGAGCGTGGCCGAAGAGGCGGTCTTGCCCGATGACAAGACACATTCGGTGGCCGAGACCGAATTGCCGCTGTCGCTGACGCGAGCCGAGGGCCGGTTGACGGCCGAGCGGTGGTTGTCCGAGGCGCGGGTTGCGCGAGATGCGGTGCGTCTGGCGTTGCCGCCGTCGCGGATGGACATTGGCGCGGGCGACGTGATCCGTCTGCCCGAGGGCACCTACCGGATCGATCAGGTCGAGCAAGGCGCGCAACAGCTGATCGAGGCGGTGCGGATCGAGTCGGATGTCTACAAACCGGCGACTTTTCCGGATATTCCTGTGACATTGCGGCCCTTTACGCCTGCTGTGCCGGTGTTGCCGCTCTTTATGGACCTGCCGTTGATTGGTGGAGACGAGGTGCCGCATGCGCCCTATCTGGCGCTCACGGCGGACCCCTGGCCGGGGTCGGTTGCGGTTTATGACGCTCCGTCGGATGAGGATTATGCGCTCAACGAGATCATCGCGGCGCGGTCGGTCGTGGGTGTCACACAGACGCCGCTCTTTGCCGCGCCTTCGGGTCGGGTCGACCGGGGGCAGGCGGTGCAGGTGCAGCTGACGAGCGGGGCGTTGGCGTCGATTTCGGATACTGCACTGCTGGCGGGGGGCAACCTGCTGGCGATTGGCGATGGCTCGCCCGACCGGTGGGAGCTGATGCAGGTGCGCGATGCCGAACTGGTGGGCAAGCGGCAATATATGCTCAGCCACCGGTTGCGGGGTCAGCAGGGCAGTGATGGGGTGATGCCGGATGTCTGGCCCGAGGGCAGCTATATCGTGGCGATGAACGGGATCCCCGGGCAGATCACTTTGGCGCCTGCGAACCGGGGGCTGGCGCGGCATTTCCGGATCGGTCCGGCACGGCGGTCTTATGATGACCCGAGCTATGTTTACCGGGTGCATGCGTTTGATGGCAATGGGTTACGGCCCTATTCGGTGGCACATCTGCGGGCGTCGGGCGGCGCCGATGTGGCGCTGAACTGGGTGCGGCGGACGCGCGAGGGTGGCGACAGCTGGCTGGTGGCCGAGGTGCCGCTGAGCGAAGAGACCGAGGCCTACCGGGTGCGTGTCTGGCAAGGTCCGACGCTGATCCGAGAGGCTGTGGTGGGCACGCCTGCTTGGGTCTATACGGCGGCTATGCGGGGCGATGATGCGCTGACCGGCGGCTGTGAGATCGGCGTGGCGCAGGTCTCGGCAAGTTACGGCGACGGGCCCGAAGTGCGGGTCGCGCTGGGATGAGGCCGCTGTTGCACGCTGATGTGACGTCGGCGGCGCGGGCGCTGCTGATGGTGCCCGAGATGGCGCGGTGGGGGCTGTGCCGGCGGATGCTGAATGAGGCGGAACTGGCGTTTGCGCACGTCCGCCGGACAGGGCGCGCCCATGCAGATTGGGGGGACGGGTCATTGATGGCATCGGCGCGCAGGCGACCCCTCGCGCCCGAGCCGTTTCTGGACGATCTGGGCTATTGCTCCTGTCTGGAGATGGTGTTGCAGGCGCTGATGGCGCGGGGTGGGGGTGCTGGTGTGCGCTGATACGCTCCGCCTGACGGAAAACGGCCTTGAGGTCCGCATCGTTCACGCCATCACCTCCTGTCCATCACGGCTTTGCGTTTGGCAAGACGGCGCTATCTGGTATACCTGTCTTGCAGCAAGGAGGCTGATATGGCTGAAAGACGCGCGCAGGAATCCCGGGTCGATCCGGTCTGGCACCGGATCCTGCAAGAGGCCGAGGACGCGGTGAAGGCAGAGCCGCTGCTGGGCGGGCTGATCCATTCGTCTGTGCTGCACCATGCGACGTTTGCGCGGGCGCTGGCCTACCGCACCTCGCTCAAGCTGGCTTCTGGCGAAATGTCCGAGCAGATCCTGCGCGAAATCTGCGATGCGGCTCATAACGACGAACCCGATCTGGCGCAGGCCGCACGCGCCGATATCACTGCCGTGCATGACCGCGACCCAGCCTGCCACCGGTTCCTGCAACCGTTGTTGTTCTTCAAGGGGTTTCAGGCGATCCAGACCTACCGCGTGGGTCATTGGCTGTGGAACCAGGGCCGCCTCGATCTGGCGTATTTCTTTCAGATGCGCTGTTCCGAGGTGTTCGGCGTCGATATCCACCCGGCTGCCCGGATAGGCCGCGGCATCATGATCGACCACGCCCATTCGATTGTCATCGGTGAAACGGCTGTGGTGGGCGACAACGTGTCGATGCTGCATTCCGTCACGCTGGGCGGCACCGGCAAGCAAGAAGAAGACCGCCACCCCAAGATCGGCGACGGCGTTTTGATCGGCGCAGGGGCCAAGGTGCTGGGCAATATCCGCGTCGGTCGCTGTTCGCGCATCGCGGCGGGGTCCGTCGTGCTAGAGGAGGTGCCGGCCTGCAAGACCGTGGCAGGTGTGCCCGCGCGCATCGTGGGCGAGGCCGGATGCGATCAGCCGTCGATCAGCATGAACCAGATTTTGCAGGGCGACCCTAAGGCCGGGGGCCGCGAAGCCCCCTGAATCCTCAGACCCGCGCCATCCGCCAGGCGCGCAGGCGCAGCATGACCGCGCCCAGTGACATCACGATGTAGAAGCCCTGAATGAGCGCAGCCGAGATGTTGAAATCGGCCCACAGCCCGATCATCACACAGGTGGCCGCCGTCAGGACTGACAGGACTGACAGGAAATAAAGCGGCTGTTGCGAATTGATGCGCCCTGTGGCCAGCCCGAAAAAGCCAGTGACGTAGATGGCAAAGCTGACGAGGCCAATGGCGCGACACCCCGTTTCAATATCCAATGTGCTGAAATCATGGAAAAACATGATATGTGCCTTTTAAAAAAGACCGCCCCAACGCGGCCTGTCCTCACGGTAGCGGCTTGATCGGGTGACGTAAGGTAGGCAAATCCGGACTTTGGCTGCCCAGCACGATCAAATCGAAGGGTTTGCGCGGCACTCGGCTTGCGCGGCGGTCCGAAATGGCCCGCTCGATGGCGCGGCGGTTGCGGTCGATCCATGCATAGGCCTCGGCGTGGCTGGGTCGCGTGTCCGGGCGCAGATCAGACATCATCAGCGCCTCGGGGACATGCGCCCGAATCGGCGCATCGCCTTGGCTGACCTCAATGCGGTAAAATTCGCCCGCCGCATCACGGCCCAGAACCTCGATCATATCGGCAGGCATCCCATGCGGTTTGCGCCTAGCGGATGACGATTTCATCCGCCCGGATCAGGCCCAGAACGTCGCGCGCCTGTTCGTCCAGCAGATCGAGGTCCAGATAAAGATCGCTCAGCCGCCGAGTCAGGTTTTCCATTTCTGCGACTTCGATCATCAGCCGTGCGTTTTCGGCGGCAAGCTGTTGCGCTTCCACGCGAATTTCTGCGCGCTGGAAGAGGCCGTAATCACCCTGTACGGCGGCAAACGTAAAATAGATCCCCAGCATGAAGGCAACCGCGAAAAACACGACGGGGCCGAAGGTGGGACTGGATCGGTTCATGCTCTGCCTCGGGCCGGTTTGCGGGCGCGGCCTCAGACATGTCATGGCCGAGGCGCGCTGTGTATCCCTCTCGCGTCGGCCTGCGCGAATTATGCCGGGGATGATGCATTTTTGACCTGTCGGATGCGCCGCATCCCGGCCCGGCACCCGAGGCGCGGAGGAAAGGCCCCGCCGCGCCGGATATTTTTCAGGCCATCGCGGGCGCTTGCGCCACTTTTGCCGCATGTTTCGCCGCGTGGCGGCGGTCGAGTGTCAGCATAACGCCTTGATAATGCGTCATATCGTCCTTGATCATCAGCTTGCGCGACTTGAGCAGCCGCAACCGCTCGTCGTTGGGCTGGGGGCGCTTGTGTTCGTCCTCGATCCGGGCATGAAGTTCGGCATGCCGCGTCGCCAGCGCATCAATGCGTGCGCCGAGCGATGCGAAACCAACCGAACGTGGGCCGTTCGAAGTGGCACCTGTCGTGGTTTGGGTCATCTGCATCTCCTTCGTTAAATCAGGGATCGCGTCACCGACACGCAGACGGCTTCGCCAGCAAATGCTGGCCACATCAGAGAAATCTGACCGGGATTGCGCCACGTGACGCCAATCCCTTGCGCAATCCCGGCCGTCTCGGTGTCGGTGACAATTCGAATATGAGCGAAATGTGACTGAATGCAAAGCCAATGCTGTTGCAAAATACTATAGGAAAAACCTATACCAGAGCCATGACACACAGCAGCCCCGGATGACCACCCGCCCCAGTCTGCGCCAGATGCGCTATTTTGTGGCGCTGGCCGAGGCCGGGCAGTATCGCCGCGCCGCTGAATCGTTGGGGCTGAGCCAGCCGTCGCTCAGCCTGCAAATCGGCAATCTGGAAAAGATATTGCGCCTGACCCTGCTGGAGCGGGGCCGGCGCGGCATCGTGCTGACGGCGCAGGGCCGCGACGTGCTGGTGCGCGCACGCCGCATCGTCGATGAGGTCGACGCGCTGACCGGGCTGGCCGAAACCCTGCGCCACGGGCTGACCGGCACGCTGCGGCTGGGCTCGACCCCCACGATCGGGCCGTATTTCCTGCCCCGCGTGGTGCGACGCCTGCATGCGGATTTCCCTGATCTGCGCCTGATCGTGCGCGACGGTGCGCCGCGCGATCTGCTCGAGGATCTGCAGGCGGGTGTGCACGATCTGATCCTGACGCAGCTGCCGGTGCAGGCGCGATCGCTGACCGTGGCGCGGCTCTTTCGCGAACCCTTGCGGGTGGCGCTGGCGCAGGATCACCCGTTGGCAGGCAGGGAGATGCTGATGGACGCCGATCTTGCCGGGCAGGACATCCTCAGCCTCAGCCCGGCTTTTGCGCTGCACAGCCAGATCGCGGCCCTGGCGGACGAGGTCGGCGCGCAATTGCGTCAGGATTACGAGGGCACGTCGCTGGACGCGCTGCGCCAGATGGCGGCGATGCGCATGGGCGTGGCGTTCCTGCCAGCGCTTTATATCAAGTCAGAGGCGTCGAGCAGCGGCGACGTGGTGGTGCGCCGATTTCGCCGCGATGCGTTTTATCGCTCGGTCGGATTGGTCTGGCGCAGCAACGCAGGCCAGGGCGGCGCGTATCAGCGGTTCACTGACATCGCCCGCGCCGTCGCGCGCGAGGAATTCAAGGGCCTCGTGACCCCGGAAAGCTGACGCGCAGCTCGCGCCTTGTTTCATCTTGCAAAATAAACCTCGGGGGTGTGGGGGCTGGCCCCCAATCCTGCGCTCTCGATCCGCAGACCAAACCGGACGTCACTCGCGCCCGCGGTAGATTTCGACCAGCTTGGCCAGCATCGCAAGCGCCTCTTCGCGCGGGCGCTGGAACGAATTGCGCCCGATGATGGACCCGTTGCCGCCACCGTCACGAATGGCGCGGGCGTCGTCATAGACCGCATCAGCGCCTTTTTTCGATCCGCCCGAAAACACCATGATCCGCCGGCCGGCAAAGGCCGATTGCACGCAATGGCGCACGCGGGCGGCCTGGGTCGAGACGTCGATGCCCTCGGCCTCATAGACCTTCTTGGCCTCGGGCAGGGACAGATGGTCGGTGCTCAGCTTGATCTTGATGATATGCGCGCCCAGCAGGGCCGCGATCTGGGCGGCATAGGCGGCGATGTCGATGGCAGTCTCGCCGTCCTTGTCAAGCGCCTCGCCGCGCGGATAGGACCAGATGACGCTTGCCACACCCTTGGCCGCCGCCTCCCGCCGCATTTCGGCGATTTCCTCGAACATGCCCAGACCGGCGGAGGACCCCGGGTAGATGGTGAACCCGATGGCCGCAGCGCCCAGCCGCAGCGCATCGTCGACCGACGCGGTGATCGCCTGCGTCTTGGGCTGCTCGTCGGGCATCAGCGAATTGGCGCTGTTGACCTTGAGGATCGTGGGGATCTGCCCCGCAAATGTATCCGCGCCCGCCTCGAGAGACCCCAGCGGGGCGGCATAGGCGTTCATGCCTGCGTCGATGGCCAGCTTGTAATGATAATGCGGATCGTATCCGGCGGCATTGGCCGCGAACGACCGCGCGGGACCGTGTTCGAACCCCTGATCCACCGGCAGGATGATCATCTTGCCGGTGCCGCCCAGCTTGCCGCCCATCAGGATCCGCTGAAGGTTGGCTTTGACGCCGGGCGTCTCGCCTTCGTACTGGCTCAGGATGCGGGAAACACTGCGGGTGGATTTCATGGGATTGGTCCTCTGGATGAAACGATCTTTGTGTGTCGGTTAGAGGCTGGGGCGCGTTGGTGCAACTGAGTTGGCGCTAACAGTCCGGGTGTTTGCGTTAACGGACATGGTTTGGCTTTGGTGAGAGGGCAGGACCGGGGCGCTGCCCCGGACCCCGAGGTTTATTTGGCAAGATGAAACAGGGTGCGGGGCGCAGATCATTCCAATGCGGCGACGCCGGGCAGGGTTTTGCCTTCCATCCATTCCAGGAACGCGCCACCTGCGGTGGAGATATAGGTGAAGGCGTCGGCGGCACCTGCCTTGTTGAGGGCGGCCACCGTATCGCCGCCGCCTGCGACGGAGATGAGCTGGCCGGCGCGTGTGAGCTGCGCGGCATGGGTGGCGGCGGCGTTGGTTGCGGTGTCGAATGGCGGGATCTCGAACGCACCCAGCGGGCCGTTCCAGATCAGGGTCTTTGCGCGATCAAAAGCGGCGATGACCTGCGCCACGCTTTCGGGGCCCGCGTCGAGGATCATCGCATCATGTGGCGTGTTTTCGGCGGGCAGTGTTTCGGTGTCGGCATGCGCCTTGAACGCGCGGGCGACTACGACGTCGCGGGGCAGCAGAATTTCGCAGCCCGTTCCGGCGGCCCTGGCGGCGATGGCGCGGGCGGTGTCGGCCAGGTCGTGCTCGGCCAGCGATTTGCCGACGTCGATGCCCTGGGCGGCCAGAAACGTATTGGCCATGCCGCCGCCGATCACCAGCATGTCGACCTTGTCCACCAGATTGCCCAGCAGATCAAGTTTGGTCGAGACCTTTGCGCCGCCGACGACAGCAACCACCGGGCGCTGCGGGTTGCCAAGCGCCTGTTCCAGCGCGCGCAGTTCGGCTGCCATGCCGAGGCCTGCGCAGGACGGCAGCAGGCGGGCGAGCGCTTCGGTCGAGGCATGGGCGCGGTGGGCCGCCGAGAAGGCGTCGTTGCAATAGATATCGCCCAAAGCGGCCATTTGCGCGGCGAAATCTGCGTCGTTGGCCTCTTCGCCGGGATGAAAGCGGGTGTTTTCCAGCAGCAGCACATGGCCCGGTTGCAGCGCGTCCACCGCGGCCCGTGCGCCCGCACCGACGCAATCGGCGGCGAAGACGACCGGCGCTTTGAGTGCCTCCTCCAAAGCCGGGACAAGCGGCGACAGCGACATCCCGGGCACGCGCTGGCCCTTGGGGCGTCCGAAATGCGCCAGCAGAATGGGCGTGCCGTCAGCCTTGAGGATGGCCTGCACGGTCGGCACGATCCGGGTGATGCGGGTGGCATCGGTGACGCGACCGTCCTCAACAGGCACGTTGATATCCACGCGGGTCAGCACGCGTTTGCCGTTCAGGTCCATATCGTCAAGGGATTTCCAGGCCATTGCGCGCTCCTCGGGGTCATGCGGTTTGGCCTGTCTTCGCGTGTCGCCGAACGCGCGTCAATGCATCCGCTTGGCTTTTGCCTTTGCAGGACTTAGATGACGCCGCAAGGAACGCACACAAGGAGACGTCGCATGGCCGAGATCAAAGACCCCGAGAACACCATCCTGATGGAGCTGAAAGACGGCACCGTCACCATCGAATTGCTGGCGGACGTTGCCCCGGCACATACCGCCCGGATGAAGGAACTGGCACGCGCGGGCGAATACGACAACGTCTGTTTTCACCGGGTGATCGACGGTTTCATGGCGCAGACCGGCGACGTGCAGCACGGCGATATGGAAGACGGGTTCAACCTGCGCAGCGCGGGCACCGGCGGGTCGGTGCATCCCGATCTGCCTTCGGAGTTTTCGAAGCTGCCGCATGCGCGGGGCACGCTGGGGGCGGCGCGCTCGTCCAGTCCGAACTCGGCTAATTCGCAATTCTTCGTCAATTTCAAGGACAACGATTTCCTGAACGGTCAATATACCGTTTACGGTCGGGTGATTTCGGGCATGGAGCATGTCGATGCCATCGCCAAAGGCGAGCCGCCCGCGAACCCCGACCGCATGATCAGCGTCAAGGTGGCCTCCGATGCGTAATTTCGCTCTTGCATTGATGCTGACCGCCACGCCCGCGCTGGCCACGGGTATCGAGATCGACGTGGCAGGGCAGGCCGACGGCACGATCGTGATTGACCTCTTTGAGGATATTGCACCGGGTCATGCCGAGCGGATCACAATTCTGGCCGAACGCGATGCCTATGACAATGTGGTTTTTCACCGGGTGATTGACGGCTTCATGGCGCAGACCGGCGACGTAGAGTTCGGCAAGATGGGCGGCGACATGCGCATGGCCGGAAGCGGCGGATCGGATATGCCGGATCTGGCGCTGGAGGCGTCTGCTGGCTCGTTCCAGCGCGGAATGGTGGGTATGGCCCGCAGCCAGAACCGCGATAGCGCCAATTCGCAATTCTTTATCATGCTGGAGCCTGCGCCGCATCTGAACGGGCAATATACCATCGTGGGGCGGGTGACAGAAGGCCTCGACGTGCTGGACGCCATCAAGAAGGGCACCGGGGCCAATGGTGCCGTGGTCGGTGAACCTGACCGGATGGTCGATATGCGCGTGACGCCCTGAGACGAAAACGGGGCAGCGGTGACGCGCTGTCACGTCTGCGCGGGCGGGGGTGGATCGCGGGCGGGTTCCGGCGCAAGCTGATGGCCAATACCCAAACCCCGGAGCGACCATGATGTTTCTGCGCCCGCGTTTTCTGAAAACCTTCGTCGTGGCCGCTGTGCTGGCCGCGCCGGTGTCCGCCGATCCGAATTTCTGGAAACACGAATGGCCGGAAACGGATTTTTCGCAGACATCCGTCGAAAACTGGGTCGAGATCCTGTCGGGCGGCCCGCCCAAGGACGGTATCCCCGCGCTGAGCGATCCGTCGTTCATCGAGGCGTCCGCAGAAACGCGCATCGCGGATACCGAGCCTGTGATCACGGTGGAAATGAGCGGCACCACTCCGCGCAGCTATCCGGTCCGCTATCTGACCTGGCACGAGATCGTCAACGATACCGTCGGCGGCGTGCCCGTGGCGGTGACGTTCTGCCCCTTGTGCAACTCGGGCATCACGTTCGACCGGCGGGTGGATGGCAAGCTGCTGACCTTCGGCGTGTCGGGCAAGCTGCGCAATTCCGACATGATCATGTTCGACCGTGAAACCCAGAGCTGGTGGCAGCAGGCGGTGGGCGAAGCCATCGTGGGCGAGTTGACCGGCACAGAACTCAGGATGCTGCCCACCTGGATGGAAAGCTTTGCCGAGTTTCGCGCGCGCAACCCCGAAGGGCTGGTGATGGACGCGCCCGAGTATAACCGCGATTACGGTCGCAATCCGTATCGGGGCTACGATTCGACGCAGCGGCCGTTCCTTTATTCCGGTGAGATGCCGCCGCATGGCATCCCCGCGCTGGAGCGTGTGGTGCGGGTCGGTGACCGCGCCTGGCCGCTGACCCGGCTGGCGCGGCTCGGGCTGATATCCGAGGATGGCGTGACGCTCAGCTGGCGTTCGGGTCAGAATTCCGCGCTTGATACCGACCGGATTTCCGCAGGGCACGATGTGGGGTCCGTGCGCGTGCGCGATGCGCAGGGGCGTGATCTGGCGCATGACGTGATGTTCGCGTTTGCCTTTCACGCGTTCTGGCCCGACGGGACGTGGATGATCGACGGCTGATGCCGCTCGGTTTCGCTCAGGCCGCCAACAGTGCAGGCAATCGCCGCGCCAGGGGTGCCAGCGCCGGATGATAAAGCCAGGTGCCCCCCAGCGGCACCGCCTCGGCCCCCGTGCCAAGCTTGAACCGGGCCAGTCCGGCTGCGTCCTGGGTGTTCAGGGTGCCCATGTCCAGTGTGTCGACGCCTTGCGCCGAAAGCCAGCAGACCGCGTTCCAGATCAGCAGGTTATGCGCATGCAACGCGCGGCCTGTGGGGGTCGTATGCCCGACATGATAGCTTGCCATGCGCCCGTGCCGCAGGATCAGCAGCCCGGCCACATCCTCGCCTTCCAACTGCGCCGTCCAGAGTTGGGCCGCGCCCGGGTTTGCCGCCGCATAGGCCGCCGCCAACGCCGCAGGAGCAGTCCGGTAACGCCGTTGGCTGGCCTGCGCACGCTCTGCCCGCAAAAGCCAATGGTCCGGATCGGCGGGAAAGTCGCGGCGGATGACCTGCAATGGCCCGTCCTCTGCCCGCACCAGACGGTTGCGCCATTTCGGGTGCAGGCGCGTGCGGCAGGCAGCCTCATTGCCCCCAAGATCCAGCAACGCCACCGCCGCAGGTGTCATCAAGGGCCAAAGCCCGGCACCGCGCAAGGCATCCGGCTCCAGCCCGTCGGCGTTCAGGATCAGCGGTGATTGACGGGTATCCGCCAGCCATCCCGCCAGCCAGCGCACGCGCGCGTCACTGTCTGCCGATGCCTGCCACACAGGGCCGCGCGACACCAGCGACACCCGGCCCAAGGGCCGGATACGCCGCGCCTGTATCTGGCACCAGCCGGTCACGGACCTGCCCGACAGCACCCGCGCCACGCGCACCTCGCCGCCCAGCAACTGCACCGCGCGGGCATATTCGCACGATTGCGGCAGCGGCAAGGACAGATCGCCGGGGCAGGGCGCGGTGGCGATCCCGGGGGGAGCATGCATATTCATGCTCTGACTTAAGCCTTTGGAAACCTAACATCCGGTAAAGGGATCTCATGAAACCTGCGCCCCGCCCCCGCCCCACGCTGGCCGCCGCCCTGCTGCTGGCGACGACCCTTTCCGTGCCCTTTGTGGCTGCATTGCTGATCGAAATGCTGCTTTAGCCCTTGATCTGCACCAGCGCATGCCGCTTGCGCCCCGCGCTCAGCTTGATCGGCGAGGCCAGCGCGCCCGCGTCCAGCATCAGGCCTGCGTCGGTCAGCGGCGCATCGTCCAGACGCGCGCCGTTGTCGGCGATCAGCCGCTTGGCCTCTTTGCCCGATTTCGCCAGCCCGGCCCGCACGATCACCTGCACGATGGAGATACCCTCCGCCACCTCTGCCGCACTCAGTGTCAAGGTGGGCAGATCATCGCCCACGCCGCCCTGCTCGAACACCTCGCGCGCGGTGGCCTGTGCGCCCGCGGCGGCCTCGGCCCCATGCAGAATCGTGGTCACCGCATTGGCCAGAACCGCCTTGGCTTCGTTTATCTCTGACCCGCCAAGCGTGCCCAGCCGGTCGCATTCATCGACATCAAGATCGGTAAAGAGCTTGGCGAACTTGCCGACATCGGCATCGGCCACATTGCGCCACCATTGCCAGAATTCATAGGGCGACATGCGGTCGGCGTTCAGCCAGACCGCGCCATCCACCGATTTACCCATCTTCCTGCCATCCGCGCGGGTCACCAGCGGTGTGGTCAGACCAAAGGCTTCGCGCGCCTCGACCCGCCGGATCAGGTCCGCGCCCGAGACGATATTGCCCCATTGATCCGATCCACCCATCTGCAAGACTGTGCCATAGCGCCGGTTCAGCTCGAGATAATCATAGGCTTGCAACAGCATGTAGTTGAACTCGATGAAGCTCAGCGATTGTTCCCGGTCCAGCCGGGATTTGACCGACTCGAAAGCCAGCAACCGGTTGATCGTGAAATGCGGACCAATGTCGCGCAGGAAATCAATATAGCCGAGCTTGTCTAGCCATTCGGCGTTGTTGACCAGCGGCGAATCTGTGGACCCGTCACCATATGAAATGTAGCGCGAAAACACACTTCGGATACTGTCGGCATTGGCCTCGATCTGCGCGACCGACAGCATCTGCCGCATTTCGTCCTTGCCGGACGGATCGCCTACTTTCGTGGTGCCACCGCCCATGAGCGTGATCGGGCGGTGCCCGGTTTTCTGCATCCAGCGCAGCAACATGATCTGCACGAGGTTGCCGATATGCAGTGACGATGCCGTCAGATCGAACCCGATATACCCGGTGACGCAACCCGCATACATCGCCGTATCCAGCCCCTGATAATCGGTGCAATCGGCCAGAAAGCCACGGGTGGTGATGGTTGCCATGAATTCCGATTTGGGATGGTAGGTCATCGTCATGCTCCGCTATAGACTGTCGCCAGCTATAGGGTGCTGCGACACAAAGGAAAAGACCATGCGCCAGGGTCTCAGGGACAGCGCGCCGCTGTGGGTCGCGGGCACCATGTCGGGCACCTCGCTGGACGGGGTGGACGCGGCTTTGCTGCGCACCGACGGCGTCACGATCGAAGCCTTCGGCGAGACTCGGTATCGCGCCTATTCCGGCGACGAGCAGGCCTGTTTGCGCGCCGTTCTGGGCCGCTGGCCGGGGGCCGGGCTGGAGGATGCGTTGCGCATCGTGCAAACTGCGCATCTTGAGGCCTTGCAGGGGTTTGAGGCCGATCTGGCGGGCTTTCACGGCCAGACCCTCGCGCACGAGCCCAAAGGTCGCGGCACGCATCAACTGGGCGACGGAGAGGCGCTGGCAGAGGCGCTCAGTCTTCCGGTGGTCTGGGATTTCCGCAGCACCGACGTGCAATTGGGCGGCGAAGGCGCGCCGCTCGCCCCGGTGTTCCACTGGGCCTGCGCGCGTCATATCGGGGCTGTGCAGCCGGTGGCTTTCCTCAACATGGGCGGCGTCGGCAACCTCACATGGATCGACCCGCGCGCCGACACTCCCGAAACAGACGGCGCGCTGCTGGCCTTTGACACCGGCCCCGCCAACGCGCCCCTGAACGATCTGATGATGGACCGGCGCGGGATGCCTTATGACAAGGACGGCGCTCTGGCCGCCACCGGACAGGTCGCCGATGGCGCTTTGGAGATGTTCCTGGATGAGGCGTATTTCCTGCGCATCCCGCCCAAATCCCTAGACCGCAACGACTTTTCCCTGATGCTGGATCTGGTGCGCGAATTGAACGACGCCGATGCCGCAGCCACCATGACCGCCATGGCCGCCGCTGCCGTGATGCGCGGGATGGAGCATTGCCCCTCCCCCCCCAGCCAATTGCTGATCACCGGCGGAGGCCGCCTCAACCCCGTCCTGATGCAGATGCTGCGCACCAGCGTCGACTGCCCCGTCAAACCGGTCGAGGATGTGGGTCTTGACGGCGATATGCTCGAAGCGCAGGCCTTCGCCTATCTCGCCGCCCGCGTCGCACGCGGCTTGCCCACATCCTTTCCGGGAACGACAGGCGTGCGCGCAGCCGTGGGCGGCGGCACGATCAGCCGACCCTGACGCGGCAGATCACGCCGTGCAGGACGCGCCGCCCAAGACGCAGAACTTGGCGCAATGCGGATGGTTCAGCGCCACATCGCGCTCGGCTTCGGCCAGACTTGTCCCCAGCTCGAACTCCGCGTCATAAGGCAGCAAAGTGCAGGCCAGAACCGCCGGTTTTTCGGCCCCCTTGCGCTTGACCACCATGCGCGACGACGCGCACATCACGGAATCGGGCGACTTGTCCAGTTTACCCCAGCAGGCGGTCGTGATCTCGGGCACATCCGCCATTTCGTCCATCTCGGGGAACAAAACCGTCTCGCCGGGATGCGCGGCGTCGATTTCAAACCCTTCGGCGGCATATAATTCGGCATAGCCTGCGCGCGACGCTTCTTCGGTCTCGTCCCACATGGTCCGGCCTGCGACGCTCATCTTGATGCCTGCGTCGCGCAGCCAGCGCATGCCTTTGAGCGTTTTCTCGAACGCGCCCGCGCCGCGCTCCGTGTCGTGCAGCTCTGCCGACCAGTGATCGACGGAAATGCGCAACGAAAGCTTGGCGCCGAACTCGGCCTGCAACGCCTCCAGCCCTGCGCGCATCAAGGGCCGCATCATCGGGCGCATCGCGTTGGTCAGGATCAGCACCTCGTAGCCACGCTCCAGCGCCGCCCGCGTCATGCCAATCATCTGCGGGTTCATGAACGGCTCACCGCCGGTAAAGCCGATTTCCCGCACGCCCCAGTCGCGCATCTCGAGTTGATCCAGATAATCGCGCACCTCAGCCTCGGTGATATACACCAGTCGGTCATTCTGCGGCGAGCTTTCGATATAGCAATGTGCGCATTCGATATTGCACAGCGTCCCGGTGTTGAACCACAGCGTCTGCGGATCGCGCAGCCGCACGGTCGCGCGCTCTTCGCCTTTGGCGGTGACCCGCGGGTCCGAAAATTTGTGCGTGCCGGTTTCTGCGGTATCTGTCTGATCTTTCATCGAATTTTGGCCTGACCCTGGATAATCTGAAACACGTCCAGCCGTCCTAGCGGGGCAGGCGCTGCAACACCAGCCTGCCCACGCCATTGTGAAGCGGAATTTCCGCGTGAGAGCATCGGTTTTGAGTGTTAGACTCTGCCGCAGGCTTGGGGTAGACGATGCGCGTTTGCGCTAACATAGCACCCCAAAAGACACGAGGTAAGCCATATGGTGTCACGCGTTATCCCCGTCGATCCGTTTGATCTGGTGATCTTTGGCGGCACCGGCGATCTGGCGCGGCGCAAGATCCTGCCGGGGCTGTTCCGGCGCTTTTGTGCCGGTCAAATGCCCGAAGACGCGCGTATCATCGGTGCCGCACGCGGCGAGATGGACGACGCAGGTTACCGCGCCGTGGTCGCCGGGGCGATCGCCGAATTCAGCGGCGCAATCGGGCAGGACGCGGCGTTGCAGGCCAGGTTCCTCGACACAATCGGCTATGTCACCACCGACGCGCGGGGCACCGGCGGCTGGGACGACCTGCGCGCGCGGTTGCGCGATGATGTGGTGCGGGCGTTTTACTTCTCGGTCGGTCCGGGGCTGTTCGGCGATCTGGCAGAACGGCTGCATATGCACGGCATGGCCAGCGACCATAGCCGCATCGTCGTCGAAAAACCCTTTGGCCGCGATCTGGAAAGCGCAAAGGCGCTCAACGCCACGCTTGCGATGCATTTCAAAGAAGACCAGATCTACCGCATCGACCATTATCTGGGCAAGGAAACCGTGCAGAACCTGATGGCCGTGCGCTTTGGCAACATGCTCTTCGAGCCGCTCTGGAACGCGCAATATGTCGATCACATCCAGATCACCGTGGCCGAAACCGTGGGTGTCGGCGGGCGCGGGGCCTATTACGACAAATCGGGCGCGATGCGGGACATGATCCAGAACCACCTGATGCAGCTTTTGTGCCTCATCGCGATGGAGCCGCCGTCGCGGTTCGACCCAGACGCCGTGCGCGACGAAAAGCTCAAGGTGATCCGCGCGCTCGACCCGGTCGAGAGCCACCAGATCGTGCGCGGGCAATACGACCCGACCGAGGACGCGCTGGGCTTTCGCGAGCATGTCGACGATTCCAAATCCACCACCGAAAGCTTTATTGCGCTCAAATGCCAGATCAGCAACTGGCGCTGGTCGGGCACGCCGTTCTATTTGCGCACCGGTAAACGCCTGCGGGCGCGGGCCTCCGAAATTGCGGTGGTGTTCAAACGCACGCCGCACAACATCTTTGACGATGCCGAGACCACCCATCGCAACGTGCTGGTCATCCGGCTGCAACCCAACGAAGGCATGACGCTGGACGTCACCATCAAGGAACCCGGCCCCGGCGGCATGCGCCTGATGGACGTGCCGCTGGACATGTCCTTTGCCGAGGCGCTTGGCCCTGATGCCGAGGCGACCGACGCCTACGAGCGGCTGATCATGGATGTGATCCGGGGCAACCAGACCTTGTTCATGCGCGGCGACGAGGTCGAGGCGGCATGGAACTGGACCGATCCGATCATCGCCGGTTGGGAGTCCCGCGGCGATGTGCCAAAGTCTTACGACAGCGGGTCGTCCGGCCCCGAGGATGCGCTGATGCTGATGCACCGCGACGGCCGCCGCTGGCGCGAAATCCGGGCATGAAGGAGAGCAAGGCCATGAACCTGATCGAATATCCCGACCGCGAGATGATGATGATCGACCTTGCCAACAAGCTGGCGGGCGAGCTGCGGTCCTGCCTTGCGCGAGACGACCACGTGTCCTTTGCGGTGCCCGGCGGCACCACGCCGGGGCCGATCTTCGACGCGCTCTGCGCCGCCGATCTGGACTGGAGCCGCGTGCATGTGATGCTGACCGACGAACGCTGGGTGCCGGACGATCATCCGCGCTCCAACACGCGGCTGTTGCGCAAGCGGCTGTTTCAGGACCGGGCGGCGGCGGCCACATTGGTGCCGCTCTATACCCCCGCCGACCGCCCCGAGGATGTGCTGGCCGAGCTGAACGCCGGGATGGAGGGGCACCTGCCTTTGTCTGTCCTGCTGATCGGTATGGGGGCGGATATGCATTGCGCCTCGCTCTTCCCCGGTGCCGATCTGCTGAATGAGGCGCTTGCGCGCGACGCGGATCCGATCATGGCGCTGCGCGCGCCGGGTGCGGTTGAGCCGCGCGTGACCCTGACCGCGCATGTGCTGGACGACGCGATGTCCAAGCATCTGGTCATCACCGGGCCCGAGAAACGCGCGGCACTGGACAAGGCGCGGCATCTGAGCCCGATCGACGCGCCGATAGCGGCGGTCCTGAGCGACATGAATATTCACTGGGCAGAGTAAAACAGGCGGAGACCAAACCATGTGGGATGAATTGCGAGCCGAGGCCGCGCGCGTCGCTGACCGCCATATTCTGACCCTGTTCGAGGATGCGACGCGCGCTTCGGAGTTCACTGTTGCAATGGGCGATATGAGGCTGGATTATTCCAAGACCAACATCGACGTCGCCACCCGCAAGTTGCTGCTGGATATGGCCCGCGCCAGCGGGGTCGAGGCCAAGCGCGACGCCATGTTTACAGGCCGCCCGCTGAACCAGACGGAAGGCCGCGCCGTTCTGCACACTGCGCTGCGTCATCTCGACGGCTCGGTCGTGGTGGGCGGCGTCGATGTCATGCCCGAGGTCCGCAAGACCCATGCGCGGATGAGCGATTTTGCCGACGCGGTCCGGTCAGGCGAATTCGCAGGGCAGGGCGGGACCATCACCGATGTGGTCAGCATCGGCATCGGTGGCAGCGACCTTGGCCCCGCGATGGCGACGCTTGCGCTCGCGCCCTGGCATGATGGCCCGCGGGTGCATTTCGTCTCCAACGTCGACGGCGCGCATATCCACGACACGCTGCGGGGCCTGAACGCAGGCACCACGCTGGTGATCGTCGCCTCCAAGACCTTGACCACCATCGAGACGATGACCAACGCGCAGACCGCCCGTGACTGGATGGCCCGCGACGTGGCGGATCCGGCGGCGCAATTCGCGGCGCTGTCTTCGGCGGATGAAAAAGCAGCCGCGTTCGGCATCGACGGCGCGCGCGTCTTCGGGTTCGAGGATTGGGTCGGCGGGCGCTATTCGCTTTGGGGGCCCATCGGCCTGTCGCTGATGATCGCCGTGGGGCCGGACGTGTTCGACCGCTTTCTGGCCGGTGCCGCCTCGATGGACCGGCATTTCGTCGAGACCCCTTTGGAGCAGAACATGCCCGTGCTTCTGGCCCTGACCGGCGTCTGGCACAATCAGGGCTGCGACTATGCCACCCGCGCCGTGCTGCCCTATGACCAGCGTCTGCTGCGGCTGCCCGCCTATCTTCAGCAGCTGGAGATGGAGAGCAACGGCAAGCGGGTGATGATGGACGGCACCGATCTGGGCGTTCATTCCGGCGCGATCGTCTGGGGCGAACCCGGCACCAACGGGCAGCATGCATTCTATCAGCTGATCCACCAGGGCACCCGCGTGGTGCCGTGCGAATTCATGATCGCAGCCCGCGGGCATGAGCCCGATCTGGCGCATCATCATCAGCTTCTGGTGGCCAATTGCCTGGCCCAATCGGAGGCGTTGCTGCGGGGACGGTCACTGGAAGAGGCCCGCGCCATCATGTCCGCCAAAGGCGTCACCGGCCGCGATCTGGAAATTCAGGCCCGCCACCGGGTGTTCCCGGGCAACCGGCCGTCGGTGACCCTGATCTATCCGCAGCTGACACCCGAAGTGTTCGGGGCCATCGTGGCACTTTATGAACACCGGGTGTTTGTCGAAGGGGTGATGCTGGGGATCAATTCCTTCGATCAATGGGGGGTGGAGCTGGGCAAGGAACTGGCGACGGCTCTGGCGCCTTTGGTGGCCGGCGAAGAGAGCGTCGAAGGCAAGGATGGATCGACGCGGGCGTTGGTTGCTTTTGTGCGGGGCGTGCGCGCGGTTTGAGAGTTCGGGACTGGGGGCCAGCCCCCAGACCCCGGAGGTTTATTCAGCAAGATGAAACAGCGGCGTGGTTGGTCAGGCCAGGTCTATCTGATCGAACCTTTGGCGGACCTGCTCTGGGATGGGCAGGCGGGCGCTGCCGTCGGGGGTGAGCAGGACGACGACGCAAGAGAACGTGGCGCGTTTGGTGCCTGCGGACCAGAGTTCTGAGTTCAGGGTGAAGGACGTGGTGCGGGTGGCGGTGCAGCGGATCGTGGTGATGTAATCGGCATCCATGTGCAGTTCCGCAAGGTAGTCGATCTCGGCCCGGCGGATGACGATGCGGGGGTCGTTGGCGCTGTAGCTGGTCAGGCCCCAATCCTGAAAATAGCGGATACGGATGGTTTCGAACCAGACCATGTAGGCCACGTTGTTGACGTGTTTGAGCTGGTCGATTTCGGCAAAGCGCACCCGGTCGGCCAGCGCCAGTGGCCATGTGGAATCGAGGCCCGCGGCGCGCTGCTGATCCGCGCTGAGCGGCGTGTGGCAGGGGAGCGTCATGAAATGTCGAAACCTTTGGGGGCCAGCGTGAAGCCGTCGAATTGGAACCCCGGTGAGACGGTGCAGCCGCAGAGCGCCCAGCCGTCTTGTGCCTCGGTCGATTGCCAATGGTCTTTGGGCACGATGATCTGAGGGCTTTGGCCGGCGGTCAGATCGGGGCCGAGGATGTGGCGGCTGTGAGGCCCCCGGCCGGTGTCCGACAGGCGCAGGATGGGAGGTGTTCCGGCGTAGAAATGCCAGATCTCCACGGCGTCGACGCGGTGCCAGTGACTGCGCTCGCCGGCGCGGAGCAGGAAGTGGATGCAGGTGCCTGTCGGGCGGCCTGCGTTGTCTGCGATCCACGTCTGGCGGTAATGCCCGCCTTCGGGATGCGGGGCGAGGTTCAGTCTGGCGATGATCTGATCGGGTGTCATGAGGCCCTTTTGCGCAGCGGCATACATGCAGCGATTACGGCAGTCGCAGGGTCGGGTTTCGGGGTCTAGCGCAGGATGCTCCGGCCTGCGTATTCGGCGGTGTCGCCCAGCATCTCCTCGATCCGGATCAGCTGGTTGTATTTCGCCAGCCGGTCCGAGCGCGCGAGGCTGCCGGTCTTGATCTGCCCGCAATTGGTGGCGACGGCCAGATCGGCGATAGTGGCATCCTCCGTCTCGCCCGAGCGGTGCGACATCACATTGGTGAAGCCCGCGCGGTGCGCCATGTCGACCGCTTTAAGAGTTTCAGTCAAGGTGCCGATCTGATTGACTTTTACCAGCATCGAATTGGCGCTGCGGCGTTCGATTCCCAAGGCCAGTCGTGCGGGGTTGGTGACGAAAAGATCGTCGCCCACCAGTTGCACCTTGTCGCCCAGAGTTTCGGTCAGCGCCGCCCATCCGTCCCAATCGTCCTCGGCCATGCCGTCCTCGATGCTGAGAATCGGATAATCGTTCACCAAAGCCTGAAGATAGGCGACGTTCTCATCTGATGTCAGGATTTTCCCTTCGCCTGCAAGGACATAAGAGCCGTCCTTGAAGTATTCTGTGGCCGCGCAATCGAGGGCGAGGTAGATGTCCTCACCCGGCCTGTAACCTGCTTTTTCGATGGATTTCAGAATGAAATCAAGGGCGTCTCGGGTGGAGCTCAGGTTGGGTGCGAAGCCGCCTTCGTCGCCGATACCGGTGGAGAGCCCCGCGGCGGACAGCTCTTTCTTCAAAGTGTGGAAGACTTCGGACCCCATGCGCACGGCCTCGCGGATATTTTCGGCCGCCACTGGCATGATCATGAATTCCTGAATATCGATAGGGTTGTCAGCATGTTCGCCGCCATTGATGATGTTCATCATGGGCACGGGCAGCATTCGGGCAGAGGTTCCGCCGACATAGCGAAAGAGCGGCTGCGCGGTGAAACCGGCAGCGGCCTTGGCCACGGCAAGACTGACACCCAGGATGGCGTTGGCGCCGAGGCGGGCTTTGTTGTCGGTGCCGTCCAGCTCGATCATGGTCAGGTCGATGGCCACTTGTTCGGTGGCGTCCATGCCCGCCAGTTCTTGGGCCAGCTCGCCATTCACGGAGGCGACGGCCTCGAGCACGCCCTTGCCCATGTAGCGCGCGGGATCGCCGTCGCGGCGCTCTACCGCTTCGTGCACGCCGGTCGAAGCGCCCGAGGGGACGGCGGCGCGGCCCATTGTGCCGTCTTCGAGCAGCACGTCCACCTCGACCGTCGGATTGCCCCGGCTGTCGAGGATTTCGCGGGCGTGGATGTCGATAATGATACTCATGTCGGTCCCTCGGATCAGGTGGATTTGCCTGTTGCTATAGCATTGATGGTGGATAAGTAAACTGCGCCTGTTAGCGATAACGGATCAGGCAGGGGTGCGCGCGACCCGCCGTTCGCGCAGAAAAGTATAAAGCCCGCTGGCGATGATCAGCGCCGCACCGCTTAGCGTGGCCAGATCGGGGCGTTCGCCGAAAAAGGTCGTTCCCAGGATCAGCGCAAAGATCAGGCGCGAATAGCGAAAGGGCGTGACAACTGACACATCGCCCAGCCGCGTGGCCAGAATGATCGTATAATAGGCCAGCAGGCCCACGGTGGCGGCAGAGCACAGGAACGCCCATGCGACGGGCGACGGCCAGACCGCACCGCCCGAGACACCCAGCAGGAGGATGCCCGCCGGGATCAAGGAGACAAAGCCGTAGACGGCCATCAGCAGGCTTGGCGTGCCGGGCGGCACCTTGCGGGTGGCGACATCGCGGGCGGCCAGCGCAAAGACCGCACAGACGGTAAAGAGCGAGGCGGGCTGGAACGCCTCGAACCCCGGGCGCACGACGATCAACACGCCGAGGAAACCGGCGCCGATAGCGCTCCACCGGCGCCAGCCGACGGCCTCGCCCAGGAACAGGGCAGCTCCCATGGTGACGACCAGAGGCGTGGCTTGCAGGATGGCCGAGACCGACGTCAGCGGGGTGAGCGACAATGCGGTGACAAAGCACAGCGCGCCGATCATGTCGCCTGCGTTGCGCATTAGCATCGCGGGGTGCAGGGCCGTGGCGGTGAGGATCGGGATACCGCGCGCACGGCAGAGTGCGGCAAAGAACAGTCCGCCGGTGGTGCCCAGAAAGATCAGGATCTGCCCGGTGGGGATTTCGACGGCGGCGAACTTGATGAACGCATCCTCGACGGCGAACGCGGCCATCGACAGGATCATCATCGCTATGCCGCGCAGGTTTTCCAAGGGGGGCCTTTGTCGATTGGGTCAGGTTGGCTTAGGGCAGGGCGCGCGGAGGGGCCAGTGGCAAACGAAATCTTGGAAAGATTTCGGGGCGTTTTCTTTGCAAGAAAACGGATGTCAGCGCTTTTTCAGCGGGACGCCATAAAGCTCCAGCCGGTGTCCCTTGAGCTGATACCCCAGCTTGGCCGCGATCTTTTCCTGCAACGCCTCGATCTCGGGGTCGACGAATTCGATCACCCGCCCGGTGTGCATGTCGATTAGATGGTCGTGGTGATCGCGCTCTGCATCCTCATAGCGCGCGCGCCCGTCTCCGAACTCCAGCTTGTCGAGAATCCCGGCTTCGTCGAACAGCTTGACCGTCCGGTAGACCGTCGCGATCGAGATCTGCGCATCCACCGCCACCGCCCGCGCATAAAGCGCCTCGACATCCGGGTGGTCGTCGCTGGTCTCGAGCACCGATGCGATCACGCGCCGCTGGCCCGTCATGCGCAGCCCCTTGGCCTCGCAGCGTTCTATGATGCTGTCGCCCATGATGATTCCACGTCTTGCCCCGGTCTTTGTCCTAGGCGATTTGACGCGGCGGATAAAGCCCGGATGCGCAGAGCCAGGGTTGACAACTTCGCGCCAACCCTACATGAGCGGTATAGCCAAAGGGCCTGCCGCGTGAGCAGCCGGACTTCAAGGGGCAAACGCTCCGATCCCGTCCAGGGCATCATGCCCCTGACCAAGCCCTTGGCCTCGTGTTCCCAAAATCACGCGTGGGATACCGCCGATATGCGGCGTGGGTGCAATACGGCCCCGCGTCAGGCAGATCGGCTTTCCCCGATCCGGTGCGCATTCCGCGTCCCGGCCCCGATATTGGCCTGCCCGCTGCGCAAGGCCGGAAAAGGACGACGTTGAATCTCTTTGAAACCATGGGCTTGCCCAAACATCTTGTCACCCGTCTTGGCACGCTTGGCATCACCGAACCCACCCCGATCCAAAGCCATGCGATCCCGCATGCGCTGGATGGACGCGACGTCATGGGTCTGGCGCAGACCGGCACCGGCAAGACCGCCGCGTTCGGCCTGCCGCTGGTCACGCAGATGCTGCAATACGACCAGAAGCCCGGGCCCAAGACCGTGCGCGGCCTTGTTCTGGCCCCCACGCGCGAACTGGCCAAGCAGATCAGCGACACGCTGCGCGATTATTGCGAGGGCACACCGCTCAAGGTCAACATGGTCGTCGGTGGCATGTCCATCGGCGCGCAGATCAAACGGCTCGAGCGTGGCACGGACCTTTTGGTGGCAACACCCGGTCGCCTGCTCGACCTGCTGGACCGGCGCGCGCTGCGGCTTGACGAGACCGCGTTTCTGGTGCTGGACGAGGCCGACCAGATGCTCGATCTGGGCTTTATCCATGCCCTGCGCAAGATCGCCAACCTGATCCCCGAAGACCGCCAAACCATGCTCTTTTCGGCCACCATGCCCAAGCAGATGGCCGAGATCGCCGCCGCTTATCTCAAGAACCCCCAGCGGGTCGAGGTGGCCCCCCCGGGCAAGGCTGCGGACAAGGTCACGCAGGCCATCCACTTTATCGCCAAATCTGAAAAGCCCAATCTGCTGATCGAATTGCTGGGCCAGCACAAGGAAGAATTGGCGCTGGTCTTTGGCCGGACCAAGCATGGCGCGGAACGGCTTATGAAACAGCTTGACCGTGCGGGCTTTGCCGCCAGCTCCATTCACGGCAACAAGAGCCAGGGCCAGCGCGACCGCGCGCTCAACGCCTTTCGCAACGGTCAGATCAAGGTGCTGGTGGCGACGGATGTGGCGGCACGCGGCATCGACATCCCCGACGTGCGGCATGTCTATAATTTCGATCTGCCCAATGTGCCGGAAAACTACATTCACCGCATCGGTCGCACCGCGCGGGCAGGCAAGGATGGCGCGGCCATCGCGTTCTGCGCCCCCGACGAGATGGGCGAGCTGAAGGCGATCCAGAAGATCCTCAAGATGTCGATCCCCGTGGCCTCTGGCCGTCCGTGGGAAAACATCGAAGAGCCGGGCAAGCAGGGCAACAAGGGCCGGGGTGGCAACCGCGGCGGCAATCCGGCGGGCAAGCCGGGTGGCGTGCAGCGTCGTCGCCGCAGCCCCTCCAGAAGCCGTGGCGCGCCCAAGGCCGCCTGAAAACCGCAGGCTGAGGAGCTTTCGAGGCCCCTCAGCCAAACCGACGCTGATGTAGAACGGCTGTTTCAACCCATATCGGGCCGCCGCTCAGGAATAGAGCGGCGTGACACCCATCTGCACGTGCAGCGCATTGACCTGCGCCTCTTCTATGCCCATCGCCTTGGCCAGCTGATCCAGATATTGCGCCTCTGCCGGGGTGTCGACGCGGATCGCCATCAGCGACGCCGAATAGACCTGCATTCTTTGCGCCTCGGGCACCTCCGCCACCAACCCGTCGACATCCACTGGCGCGGCAAGCCGTGCCTGCACAAAGGCGATGTCCTCGGCATCCGCATCCTCGCCCACGGTGTCGAGCAGCCGCGCGCGTTCGTCCGCGTCGATGCCGCCGTCGGATTTCGCGGCCTGGATCATCGCGCGCAGCATCAGCGCGGCGCTGTCCTCGGCCTCAGCGGGCACGTTGCCGCTGAACTGATCCAGAAGCGCGCCCACGCTCTTGCCCTGGGCCGCGGCCATACCGCCGACAGCCGCCATCAGCCCGGCCAGCCCCGCGCCACCGCTCCCAACACCGCCCTGCGGCACTGACGACAACAGCCCGTCGCCACTGCCTTGCGCGGCCCCGCCCGCCGCGCCGCCCATCAGCGATGAAGGATCAAACCCGCCCGATTGCAGTTTTTTCGTAACTGCCCAGCATGTTGGGTTGAAGAATATGGTTGACTGAACGGCTCGATCATGAATCAACGGATGCATGTCTCAAGGATCAAAATTCCCGCTTTTCCCCTTTTCAGATATTGCTGGCCGCGCC
>Ga0307981_1000699_pt1 | contig 32677 bp, 31 predicted proteins | sample OrgLakmetagen987_FD_201849 | JGI IMG/M metagenome (GOLD analysis project Ga0307981, IMG submission 201849) | Saline water microbial communities from Organic Lake, Antarctica - #987 | ecosystem: Environmental > Aquatic > Non-marine Saline and Alkaline > Saline | place: Antarctica: Organic Lake... | reverse complement strand
GTTAAGTCTTTGCCGTTTCTGTAATTCCGAATGTATCGTCCAATCTCTGGACGAGTATAAAAGCCGAGCGTTTCTAAATCTGTATCTTCTACGATAAATCCGGAACCGTGCAATTTTACTCCAGGATTGCTCATGTCTGAGTTCGCATTAAGAGCAACCGCACTGGCTACATTTGCACCGATTTTCAAATCCGCATGAATGAGTCCGATTTGTTCAGCTAATTCAACGGTCACGCTACCATCAGCGCCTTCGGTTTCCTTAGAGACTTTAGCGAGTTCGCCTTCGTTGATTCCGGCATCGGCTACGGTCATGGCGATACGGACGGCGGCGGCATCGGCACTATCCACCCATGGGTGATCGGGGATGGCGAAGCGGAGACTGACGGGGTCTTTGGCCTCCATGTGGGTTTGGAGAACGCGGCGGTTAAAGGTTTGTCGAAGGCTGTTGGTGGTGATCAATCCGAAGCGCCGGATCTTACCGGCGCGGGCGAGGAGGGCGGCTTTGTGCCACCAGAACATGACGAGGTCGATCGACTCGGGGAGCGCTTTGTAGGTTTTACGGAGTGTTTCGGTGTAGCCGTCGCCAAGGGCATCGCGCATGCGGGCTGTGCCGATAAAGGGTGGGTTGCCCACAATATAGTCAGCCTGCGGCCACTCGGCGGGGCGTGGGTTTTCGTAGCGGTAGACGGGGATTTGAGCCGATTCATCGGGCACCTGTTCGCCGGTCACGGGGTGCGGCTTCATGCTGTGCCCGTTCCAGCGAGTGACGAATTGACCGTTTTCGTCTTTGACGGGTTCGGCCTGGTCGTAGGCGAGGACGGCATCGCGGCATTCGATGGTGTGGAATTTGGAGATGACGGGCTCAGGCGGATTGACTTGGCCGTGGGTCCGGTAGTGCCACTGGAGGTAGCCGATCCAGAGGCAGAGCTCGGCCAGGACGGCGGCGCGGGGGTTGAGCTCGATGCCGAGAAATTGGCTGGGGTGGACGGTATTGCCTTCGAATTCGAGCCGCTCTTCACCGAGGGAGAGGAGCAGGTCGATGACTTCGCCTTCGAGTCGTTTCATGTGCTCCATGGTGACGTAAAGAAAGTTTCCCGATCCGCAAGCTGGGTCGAGCACGCGGGTGCTTGAGAGCTGATCGAGGAATTTGTTGACTGCCCGGATGGCGTCTTTCGGTTTTTCGGCGGCTTGGTGGAGGGCGACTTCGGCTTGCACGTTCTCCCATTGCTCGCGGAGGGGCTCGATCACGGTGGGCATGACGAGACGTTCGACATAATCGCGCGGGGTGTAGTGCGCGCCAAGTTTGTGGCGCTCGCGGGGATCGAGGGCCCTTTCGAGGAGCGTGCCGAAAATGGCGGGCTCGACATCGCGCCAATCCGCATGAGCGGCTTCGATCAGAAGGTCGATTTGCTCGGAGGTGACAGGGAGCGGGTTACGCTCTTCGAAGAGACCACCATTAAAACGGAGTAGGCTGTGGCGGAGGGCGACGCAGAAGCCGCCGTCGTTCATGCTGTCCCATACTGAGCGGACGAGTGGGACGAACTGGGAGGGCTCGTTGCGGATCGATTTGAGGAGGTCTTCGAAACTGTTTTTAGGCAGCAGGTTCACATCCTCTGCAAACATGGTAAAAATGCAGCGCATGAGGAAACCGCCCGTAGCGGAGGGGCTGTGGCCGGAAGCTTCGAGGGACTTGGCTAGTTTGGCTAATTTATCGGCGATCTCACGTGTGACGCGGGCGGCGCGACTGGCGGGATCGAGTGAGCCGGGATCGGTCCAGATGGTGCGGAGCGTTTTCTGAACGGTTTCTTTTTCGAGGTCTTTAAGAAAAATCCGATGACTCCGGGCATCGGGGAAAGGCACGTAGATACCGCCGGTGCGGGTGAACTCGGAGTAGAGCTCGATGGAGTGACCGACATCGACGATGATGAGAAAGGGGGGACGGCCTTCGCTGGCGGGAAGTGCGTGGATGTAGTTCTCGCCCTGTTTTTTGGCGCGGACCATGGCCTTATCCCAACCGACGGAGCCCCGAGTGCCGTGGCCTTTTTTGACCGCACCTTCCTCGGCCCCTTGCTTGCCCTCCATCACAAAGTGCTTCCGCTTGTAGAGATCGATGCGCCCCGTGGTGGCGGTGCCGTCCGACTGGTGCAGAGGCACTTGCTTTTCGAAGACGTAGGCGTTTTCCGATTCGTCCGGTTTAGAGCCGCTGGGGCGCTCCACGCCGATCAGATCGCAGAGGTCGTCGCAGAAGGGTTGAAAATTAGCCCGCTCGGAAGCTCCGGTCTCGGCCCATTTTTGAAGGAATTCAGGAAAAGTTTGTGCCACTAGCGCTTAAGTTGGCTAGCGTTATGATTTGCGGCAAGTGCTTTTGTCGCGGCGTTGGAAGGTGCGTAGCGAAAAAATATAGATTCAATCAAATTGCTCGCGGTAGGGCCTCCCGATGAACCCTACATAGCGCTCCGCCAAAGGCGTGCTACGGCCGGGAGAATATCACCGTGTCACACGAGCAATTTATAGAATTCAGTATTTTGCTTCACTGTCAAGATTGGCAGCGACGCATATCCTAGACACTTACGCTTTGCGCTTCCAGCCAATTGGCGATGCGGCGGAGAGCTTTAGGACTTCTCAAGTTGATCTAAAGTGCGGCCGATGGCGGCGTCCTCTTCACTGAACTCGGCGATGCGTGATTCAGAATAGAATTCGATCGGCATGGAAACGACTGGACGCAGCAGCAGCCCTTGTTCGGTTTCTTCGACCATCAATTCATCATTTTGCTCAAGACCATAGCGCTTACGCAGCTTCACGGGTAAGGTCATGGCTCCTCTTCGACCAATTATAATTTTTTCACCCATAATGTCAGGACGTCAGTATTACTGGCAATTGGTTAGCTCAGGTTTATGAACGCGGAAAGGCATCCTGAACAACAGCGTATGGCGCCTCCTAAGTTTTGTAAACTTTGACAAAAAACTGTTTAATTTTGACAAATTTAAAGATTTGTCCGATAGCTGAGTATCACCATGAACTTGGAACAACAGATACAAGCCGCACCCCAGAAAGAACTGATGCAGGTGCTTGGGCTCTCACGTCCTTTGATTTCGGATATTCAAAACGGCAAGCGGGCGCTGACACCTGAGCAAGCCACCTGCCTGGAGGATTATTTTACTGCGCAGCAGGGCGGGGACTCGATCCGGGTTCATATTCCGCAAAAGCACCTGGATAAATTCAAACAGGTCTTTCTCTACGTGCTGCAGAAGGTGGGAGCGAAGTCGAACGTGGGCGAAACGGTGCTCTATAAATTGCTCTATTTTATCGATTTTGATTATTACGAGAAGTATGAGGAGCAGTTGATGGGCTTGACCTACATGAAGAATACCCATGGCCCAACTCCGAGAGAATTCAAGGTGGTGGTGGATGAGATGGTTCGCGAGGGCTTAGTGGATAAGGCGAGCGCAAAACACTTTACCTATACGCAGAAGAAGTATTTGCCTGTGGTGAAGCCAAACCTCAAACTGCTCAATGCGGCAGAACTGGAAATGATCGATTGGGTGCTGGATCGCTATAGTGATCACTCCGCGGCGCACCTCTCAGAGTTGAGCCATGAGGATACGCCTTGGCAGATGGCTGAAGACAGAGAAGACATTGAATACGAATATGCGTTCTATCGCTCAGAGCGGTTCTCTGTGCGCGATTATGAGGCTGTCTAAGCGTGGGTAATGGATATTATTCAGAGTGGGTCTTTTCAAAGAGAGCTGAAGAAGTTTAAGAAACGCTACCGTTCGCTTTCTGAGGATTTAAAGATTCTCGAAAAGCTGATTGCCAAATTTCCGGACGGCAGGGATTCCCGACATTGTAACGTGCTCAAGCAGCACACGCACATGTGCCTTTGTAAGCGCCGTATGCTGTGCAGATCAGTCAAAGGCTCGGAGTTTCGAGTGGTTTATTTCTATGATGGTGAGGCGCTGGAACTCATCTACCTGGAGATCTACTTCAAGGGCGATAAAGCAACTGAAAACAGTCAACGGCTTGAAGCGTTCTGGAAGGACAAGCTAAATCATTCGGACTAAACCCCCACGCTCTGTGCTTCCAGCCACTTGGCGATGCGGCGGAGGGCTTCGCCTCGACGGGGGTCGTTTTGTTTCATGCGTTCGAGCACGTTGAGTGCGGTGTCGGCGTAGTGGAGGGCATTGGCGCTGGTGAGCTTGTCGAGCTCGGAGTGCTTGATTTCGCCTTCGCGGATCATGGCGATGGCATCGGCTTCGATTTCAGCATTGCTGCCGCCGGGTGCGCCGAACTCGGCTTTGCCTTTACCGCCGCCTTGGCCATCACCACCGCCCGCGCTTTCGTCGCTGGAGCGTTTTTCGGTCTGTCCGCGTGGCTGGCGCTCAATCCCGGTGGGGTATTGTTTACCGTCTTTGCCGGTGACCGACTTTTGCGGTTCGATCCGTTCCAGCTTTTCCATTGCGATACGCGCGCGGCGCACGAGGTCGTCGGAAACCCGGCACATTTCTGAAATCACGCTGTTGGACATATTGGGCCATTCCTCGAGTGCGATTTCGACTGCGTTACGCTTGTCGGCATTGGAGCGATAGACGCCGTTTGTCGAGTTTGCGCCGAGCGCGTGCTTTAGGGCGTCGGTGCGTGAGCCTTCGTTGACTTCCGAGGAAATTTCGGAGAATTCGTTGCGTTGTGCAGCGAGAAAGCGGTGAAAGCCGTCGGCTAGCCAATATTTAGCACCATCGTAATAGACGGTAATCGGTGGGAAGACTGCGCCTGTGAGCATTTCGTCGGCGTAGCTACCGATGGCATCATCATTGGTTGAGATGCGGGCTTGGGTGCCGCCATAAATATCAATTTCGGAGAGAGGTATATCTTTAATAAGCATAGAGCCGGCAGTTTCTGGGGCTCGATCTCTATGATGACAAGGGAGATTTAGCGTTAATTAAAGTTTAGAATCTTGAAGGCTTTAAGGATCGAGTAGTCGCGGGCATTTGAGGTTAAAAGTATGCGCACATTCTGGCTATGGTAAATAGATGCAATGCGCGTGTCGTTGATACGTTTCCGCTCCAAGCGATGTTCGACCATCCAACGCAAATGCAAGCGGTTGCTATCATCTGTTGGCAATAGAACGACCGTTTCCTGGCTGCGCATCCATGTTTCGGCTATATAAACCGCTTTTTTCATGCTGAGTGGATGCTCAAAACGCTTTGGGTCGGTGACGACGTGGAGAAATTCGTCGATGACTGTCGGACATAAAGCGAGCAGTCTTTTTTCAGAGATAAGTTGATTGCAATAATCGACGGTGGCTGGGTGCTCTGGTTGTTCCACTATCGTGTGGGCAATCATGAACGGAGTGTCGACTCCGATTAGTTCGTTTTCGGACAGGGCCATATGATTCAGAGATCAAGCATTTCACCGAGAAGATCATCCCCTGATTCGAGCGGGCGCATCACTTTGCCGACTGATTCGGGGCGGAGTGCGCGTAAACTGGTCGCGCCTGAATCCTGAATTTTGCTCTCCCGATACAGCTCCATTGCTTCACGAATGAGTTCGGATGTTTTCCGGTCTTGTCGGCGTGCGTAATCTTTGAACTCCCGATACGTGCTCTCAGATACATTAACTGTAATGGGTTTCATACATTAAAAGAACAATATGTGTGCTGGATTGTCAAGTGAAGCATCGATGTGGCTATTTTAGTGCATCCAATACTTCCCCATTACACCAAAAAGAAAGCCGATAACTGCGCCTAGTGCAGGGATCCAGTCGCGTTGTAGTTTGGCTTGGGGGGCGATGTCTTGAAAAACCAGATAAAGGATGCCGCCTCCGGCGAAAGTCATAAGGGTGGCGGTGACTGCTGGGAAATCTTCTAGAAAGAGGTAGCCGGCAGCTGCCGCGAGTGGGCCGAGTAGGCTTGCACCGAAGAGGGCGAGGAGTCGGTGACGCATGTCGCTGAGTTCGCGGTAGGCGTTGAAACCTTCGGGTAGGTTTTGGGCGGCAATGAATGCGGCGAGAAAGTAACCGAGTTTTGGATCTGTGGCGAAAACGGCACCTAGTGAAATTGCTTCTGGAATGTAGTCGGCGAGCATGGCCACGAATTGAGCTTTAGAGTTTTTTTGCTGTCCGAGCCACCAATCGAGTGCGCAAAAGGCGATTCCCCCTGAGAGTAAGCTGATGGCTAATACGGGTGCGTTTAGCGTTTTGATGCCTTCTGGCACAAGGGCAAAGGCGACTGCGGCGAGGAGAATGCCGCCCCCGAGCGCAGTGATGCCGTGAAGGATTTCGTTCTTTAGGGCGCTGTCTTTTGTGGAATCGAAGCGCGCGATGATCCCGCCGAGCACAGCGGTCAATCCGGCTAGCCAAGTGACAGATATAATTTGGAGGATCTGCGACATCGGGTTACTGAATCAGAAAAAGGGCGAGGTATCGAGTCATATGGAGGTACGCGCGTCTTTGGTGGTTCGTTTGTGTGCTTCGAGTTCGCGGTCATGCGGGAGCATGACCCTCCAAGAACCCTCAAGGTTTTTGGTCGATATATGAGGTGCGCGCGAAGTGGTGGGTCGTGTGAATTCTTGAAAACGAAGTTGTCATATTCTTATAGAATGCTCAGTGATATGCGGATGGAAGTGAATGCACGTATATCCAAAGAGTGGCGCCGCCGGATGCTCTTTATGTTTTTTATGATTTTCGGGATTGGAGCCTGGTTCCTTTCGGATGGATACATTTATTGGCCAAATGAAGGTGAGCGTTATGAGCAATATTCACGAATTGTGGACGAATTAGTCGAATCGGGTAAGGCGGTCGATGAGGAGAGTTCTTCGGTGCGGCTGGCTTGGCGCAAGTATGCGAAGGAAGCGGATATCTCGACGGGAGTGCCGAGCGAGCGAACGGAAAGTGCGATCGGTGAGCAGCGAAAGATTGGCTGGGTCATGGTCGGAGGCGCATTGTTATTCGCGGCTTGGATTGCTTGGAATCATACGCGGTCTGTCAGAGTCGAAGGGACGACGATCACGGGTGCTTCGGGGGAGACGGTTGAATTAGATTCGATTATTGGGGTGGATCGGAAGAAGTGGAAAAATAAGGGGATCGCGTATGGAATTTATGAAGTGAATGGAAAACGCCTTCGCCTGACTTTAGACGATCATAAATTTGTGGGTTGCGAAGCGATTATCCTAGAAGCGGAGCGGCGGATCAAAGAGCGGCAGAAAAAAGCTTAAAGAGGCTAGAGGGCCCATGCTCCTGCATGACCGCGAATACAACGAGCGGTAACACATAATACCGATCACTGTCTTTATCCGGTAGTAACAAAACCCCGAAACAAAGTTTCGAGGCCACGTAGCCTAGCTGGTAAAAGCATGGGCATCTTCGTTTTTACCAGTAAAAGTTAGACGCTGGTATAGCCTATGAATTTTCGATGAAGACATCAGCTCAGACGCCCGAAATAAATCATGTTTCAGTCCAATAGGTCAAACTGTGGCCTTGAAACTCTGTTTCGGGGTTGGATCTTTTCGACCCCAGTTCAGAGAACCGAGGCGACTCGGAGAGGCTCTTCAAGAATCAAACCTATTTTGAGGTGGTGTCTTACCAGCTCGTGACTTTATCTGACGAAATTCGGATTTCAGTAGATATGTGTAGGATGGGCTTCCCGAAGGGAGCGCGTGTTTTGAAGCTAGATGACACCGTCTCTCTGCGAGACGCCGATCCTACAACATATCTTAGGGGAATGATCATTTTGCCGGTTTTAGTTAAACGTTGGTATATTACCAATCTAAGTGAGTGATTCGACACGATCTCTGTCTTTGCGGCCATGCTCCGCATGGCCCTCCAGGCTGAGTGGTTAGGGGTTCGCAAAAAAGCCGCTCGGTTTCCCGGGCGGCTTTTGAAAGGTTTTGTTTACGAATTAGTAAACGTTGGTCGCTTCTTGGCTGATGATTGGATCCGTGAGGAAGTCAGCGCTGAAGTCCATAATGACGCGACCGGCTCCGATCTTACCACCTTCTGCAGTGATGCTTAGGTTGGTATCCTTTCCAGGCTCCAAGGTGGTGCGTGGGAAGGTAACAGTTTGTCCGTTAATCGTGCCGCGTGCGTCTCCTGCTACAGATAGTGGTTTGATGCCGTCACTGAACCTAACTGTTACGGTGCCGCTGACCGGCTCGAAGTCACCTTGGTTACGCACTTGGATCGTGTAGGTGGTCGGTTCGTTGACACGAATCGGATCCTTGCTGTCGGTGATCGAAATAGTGACACCGGGAACAGCCTTCCAATCGGTGGTCACGCTATCGCTGGCTTCGAAGCCATTTTCGGTCAGCACTTTGATAGTGTTGGTCGAGCTACCCGTACGAGTGGCTGCAATCTCAGTTGTGATCAGTTGGCTGGAACCTGCAGGTAGAACTGGAATCATCCAACCAATGGCGTTACCGCTGACGCGGCCTTTGCCGTTATCGGCAACGGAAGCACCTTCTGGAAGGATGTCGGTGATGCGCACATTTTTGAGGTCGGTGTCGCCAGTGTTTTCAACTGTGATTTCAAAGGTGGCTGGTTTGAAGACGTAGCCTTCTTCCGGTCCGGTTTTACGGACACGGATACCGGACTGAACAATCGAGATCGGAACGGAGCTTTCATCGCTGAGACCGGAGCCGCCTTCACCGTCAGGGCCGCTGCCGTCATAGCTGGCGGTTGCGCGGTTACGGAATTCACCTTGCTTGATCGCTTTGGCCGAGTAGGTGACGGTTTTGGTTTCACCTGGAGCGAGGCTGCCGATATTTTTGGTCAGGCTGGTCGTCGGTGTGAAGGAATCGGGCAGTTCATCGGTGACGACGACGTTGGTCGCAGTGGCGGTTCCGCTGTTGGTCACAGTCACAGTCCAGCTTGCAATCTCGCCGAGTTCGATTGTCTTAGGACCTTCTTTGACCACGTCTAGAAGTGGCTGGCCCGAGAAGAACGGCATACAGAACATGTTGTCTACAGTAATGGTAGAGCAGATTTGGTGATCTCCTTCTTCAATAGGCTTAACCGTAATATCGATGTTTTGAGTCTCTCCTTTAGCCATACTCGGGTAGAACCATGTAGCGGCTCCGCTCGCAAGCGAGGTTGTGGGATCAGAGGAAATGAACTCAACGGAGTCCGGAAATTCTTCGAGCACTTTAACCGTGCCGACATCTTCGAGAGCGTCGATTTGGATACGGTATTTCATCTCTCCGCCTACAGAGGCAGGTTGAAGGATGAGCTTTGTCACCTTGATTTGATTGGTCCGCATGATGACATCGGCCGACTTAGGCGCAGTCACAACGAGCGGAGTCGCTGCGGGCGTTGGCCTAGGAGTCGCTGGGGCAGTATAGCCCGAGTCTCCAATTTGTGTCGGTGCAGCTGTTTGGCAGCCAGTAAATGCGAGAGCAAGTGAGCTCAATGCGAGAGCGAGTAGGAGGGAAGCACGTTTCATTGATACTAGTAGTAACAGGACTTCGGACGGTGTAAAGAAATCGCTGGTGTTTTCCGTGATGAATGGAAAAGAGCGCAGCCCAGAGGTGTTGCCGGAGACATTGGGGACAATGTCCCTTCCGGAATCGCTGGATTATGCTAAATACTGATGGTGCAGGATTTGCAGGCAGAGCATGTGGTTCAAAATCGTATCCTTGCGGACAAGCGAAACGGGATCTTGGTCTGCTTTATAACCGTCGATGAAGGTCTGCAGCTTGATTGGATCGAAAACACCCGCGGCGGCGACTTTCTCGGGCGAGGCAAACTGATCAATCATGGCGTTGACCTTGGCCCGTTTAAACTCATCGGTGTGGGCGGGCGGTGCCATGAAGGCGAACTTTTCGCGCTTATAGAGCACTTCGGGAAGGACGCCCTTGACCGCTTCACGGAGGACCCACTTCTCGATGTTGCCCTTAATTCGGTTGTGCGGAGAAATCTTTACCGCAGCTTCGGCTAAGTGGTGATCGAGGAAGGCCGGCCGTGATTCCATGGAGTTGGCCATGTCGACCCGGTCGCCACCCCAGTTGAGGATCTGTCCTTCGAGCATAGTCTTGGACCAAGTGTATTGCGCGATGTCGAGTGGATGCCGCCCTGAGACGCGCTCGGGCTTGATTTGTCCGGCGATTGCCTCGATGGGGTCGTAGTCGCCGATTTCATTTTGCACATCGCCGCTGAGCAGTGGGCGGACGAGATCGAGCGTGGCCAGCCAAGGCTGTATCCAGCTGGGAGTGAAGCCACACAGCTTGTCAAAAGCGGGGTGGTTGTGCACGTTTTCGGCTAGAATGGCGCCTTTGACCAAGCTATTGGACTTATCCATGGCGGCGCGGTATTCGCGACGAACGGATTCGGGCTCGTCATTGATCCCATGCAGAAACATGTCCCGCTTAAAGGCGGCATAGCCACCGAAGAGTTCATCGGAACCTTCGCCCGTAACCACGGATTTGTAGCCGCATTCGTGGACGCGTTGACTCATTAAGTATTTAGCGACGCCCAAAGTGTTATAAAAACTCCGTTCAGAGTGCCAGACGGTGCGCTCAAAATTCTCACCGTAGAGATCTTCGGCCGCTAGATGGATGACTTCCTGATCCGCGCCCATACTTTCGGCCATTTCTTTGGCGATGATACTTTCATCGTAATCGGCATTATCAAAGGCGATGGTAAATGCTTTGACGGGCGACTGCATGGCGCCTGTCGCGAGCCCAAGAATACAGCAACTATCAATGCCGCCGGAAAGATAACAACCCACCGGCACGTCGGCTTCAAGACGTAGGACGACCGATTCGATCAGCTTTTCGCGGACGGTTTCAACGTCGGCCTCGGCATCGTCCGGTAGAGACTTGCGCTCCTCGAGGGTGGGGAACTCCATATCCCAGTATTCACTGGTGTTGGCTTCGAGCTTACCGTTGCGGCGCTTGACCACCATCATATGGCCAGGTTTGAGCGCGTGGACCCCTTCGAAGGCACTGGTGCCGGGCACCATGGTCTGCATCATTTGATTGAGAAGCTGATGCGAATCGAAGCGCTTGGGCACGGACGGGTGCTTGAGCACGGATTTGACTTCGGAGCCGTAGACTAGGCGTTCAGGTGTGAAGTTATAAAACAGCGGGCGAATGCCGAAGCGGTCACGGATGAGGATAAGCGTGTCTTCCTGCTTATCGTAGAGGACCACGGCGAATTCTCCCCGGAGATGCTTAACAAATTCCCTGAGCCCGAAGTGATGATAGAGCCCGATGGCGATTTCGCTATCGGACTTACAGGTAAAGCGATCGCCACGGGCCATCAGACGAGCGCGGTATTTTTTAAAGTCATAGAACTCTCCGTTAACGGTCAGCACGTAGCGATCGTTGGCGTCATAGAGTGGTTGCTTCCCGCACTCAAGGTCATTGATGGAGAGACGTGTGTGCCCGAAAGCAAGTCCGCGTTCGAGCTCAATGTGAGCATTTTTAAAGTCAGGACCGCGATGCATGATGGTTTCCATCATGGCGTCGAGGTGACGAGGCGCATCGCTGGCGAGTGGCTTCGCTGAGAAAAATCCGGTAATTCCGCACATAGTTAAAAAAGAGAAGTTGTAAGTTCGAAGAGTGAAATTTATTAGTGGATACGAATCGAGACGGCAGGCTTTAGGGCACCAGTGGGATTTCGCGGGGCATCGTATACAGCCGGCCGAGGATACAGATTAGGAGTGCTTGGCGAAGAAAGACTGCGCCATGGGCCTGTGAGAAATAGAGATTATGCGGAGTGTCATCGAGGCTGCGGTCGAGCTCGTCGAGCCGGGCCAGCGGATGCAGAATGACCGCGTCTTTTTTCAGCGGGCTGTCGCTGTTAAGCTTATAGCTGCTGTCCATCGCGGTGTAGTTCTCGCCGACGCAGACGATGGAGTTCATGTAAATCACATCCAGATTCGGCAGGTGATCCTGCATATCATTGGACACCGAGAAATCGATGCCTGCATTCGTGATGGCCTCCTTGATGTCTTTACCAAGTGGATCGGCCATTTCTGAGATGAAAGTGACGCTATTGATTTTTTCTTTAAATTGTAATGCGAGCAGAAGAAAGCTCTTCACCGCGCGCATGCTGCCGGGTGTGCCGAGGATGCCGACGTTGAGCGATTGTTTGACCTCGGGATCGATCAGATCGGGGCACCATTTGATGAGCGCATACCAATCGGCTAAGGCTTGGGTGGGATGCTCGCCAGTGCCATTGCCTGCATTGATTACGGGTAAGCGTAGTCCCTTTTGAATACGCTCCAATGCATCGGTTTCGGTATGCCGCATGATGACAAGATCCCCGTAGGCATTAAACATTTCACCGATGTCTTCGATGGACTCGCCTTTTTTGACGCCAGTCGTGCTGCCTTCAGGAATACTAATAATTTTACCGTCAAGGCGAAGGACTGCGCTCTCGAAAGAGACCCGGGTGCGGGTGCTTGCCTCAAAGAAAGCAGTAATGACTAGCTTACCGTCGAGTGGATGTTCCCGCGAGATTTCCAACGATTCGAGGCAGGCGGCCAACTTAACTAGCTCAATAAGTTGCTCGCGCGAAATGTCGTTGACCGACAGGATCGACTGCTGGTGCAGCGTCGATAGGACGCGCTCACTGATTTCTTTATTTTTAAAAAGCTTCAGTGGCTCGGGATTGAGCGAGTGCGAATCGCCTCTTGGTCGAGTGAACTCTTGCGAGCGGTTGGGTCCGAGTGGTTTGTGCATTACCAGATTTTGTTGTTTTTGCGGTCTTTAAGGAGGAGTGCGATGAGGATAAGCGCGCCGAGAGCGGTCCAAATAAGTGAACCGTATATAAGGATGATGAAGAAGTTTTCGGAGAAAAGGGTCATGATTTATGAATGGGTTCAGCGGTGACTTCTTCGAGTTTTGACTCGTCGAGCTGGCTCCAATCGAACTTGCCGGGTGCGAGTAAAGAGCTAACGAGCATGGTAAGGACGGAAATGGCCGCACTAATGAGCGAAGCGACAAACCAGCCGATCGCGAAGTAGGCGTAGAGGCCAATTGCACTGCCTAGAAGCATCGCGATGAGCGCGCCGGTGCGGTTGGCTTTTTTCCAATACAGGCCGCAGATAATCGGGAAGATCGCGCTCGCCACCAGCGGGCCGGAAAGGAAAAGAACCATGTTAAGATCAGCGAGGCGGGGGAGGCTGATCAGCCATGTGACGATGCCGAGGCCGATGATGATTCGGCTGCCCAGTATGCGGAGTTGCGCGTCGCTGGCGTGAGGGGCGATCATCTTGTGGTAGACGTCTTGAATGATCAGGTCGGAAGTCGCGGCGAGCAGGCTATCAATACTTGAGGCGAGTGAGCAAAAGACGACGACGAAGACAACAATCGCTCCGATCGGACCAAGCACTTGGCTGGCAACGAGCGGGCCGACGCCGTCGATATCGGTAACGTTGATGCCCATCGATCCGGCGCAGAGTGCGATGAAGCCTGCAGCGATAGGGATCGGAAACCAGAGGCATCCAGAGAGGAAGAAAGCTTTATGGGAGACATCGCCACGCATGGCGAAGGCCCGGCTCCACCAAACATTGTTATGGAAGACCTCGCCGAAGCCGAAAAACATGTTGTTAAAGAGCGCGAGGAGCGCGACTGGCATCATCACGTCGAGGAGCGCGGGTTGGGTCGTTGCGAGGTCGTTATAGACAGTCGGGAGATCGACCTTGGTTAGGACAACTGCGCCGACCACGACAATGCCGATTAGGATAATCAAGCTTTGCACAAAGTCCGTCCCGATGACGGCAAAGAGCCCGCCGAAAAGTGTGTAGAGCACGCAGACGCCGAGAATAACGCTCATGCCGTAGATGTAATCGATGCCCGAAAGTGTTTGCAGGACGATGCCACCAGCCATGGCCATACTGACCAGCCAAGCCATCGAATAGATGATAGAAATAAGAAGAAAACAGACCCAGACGGCCTTGCCATAGCGGAGGCGGACGAAGTCACCACTAGTGAATCCTTTAGGTAAGAGCTTGCGGATGCGAAAGGCCATCGGCGCAAAAAGAAAGAGTCCGAAGCTGGCGGTGGAGTAAGCCAGCATGCCCCAAATACCCATTTTAAGGGCGAATTGCGGGGCTAGCATGATGGTGTTGGAGGTGACCCACGTCGCCATGGCGGTGGCCGCGCCGAGTGCCATACCGACATTTCGGCCCGCCAGCATGAAGCCTTCATGGTCTTTAGCCTTACGGCCCCAAAAAATACCGAGGGCGATCCAGGCGATACTGAAGATCGCGAGCAGTATCCACCCGGTGCCTTGGTTTAAAGTTATATTTGCGGAGTCCATTTGTGGGGTTTAATTGGACTCCTTTCTAGTTTTCAGACTACCACCGACGATAATCAGGGTGGTTGCAATCAGGCAGGCGGTGCCGAGTGCCATCAACCATTTGACTTGGCTGCGTTCCACGTAGTTAACATCGACTTCGAGCGGTCTGGACCACGGGCCCGGGTTTTCTGAATCAAGGATGCGGACCCGAAAATAATGGCTGCCACCGGGGAGTCCTGAAACGAAACTGCGCGTATCGACACCTTGATAACGCGTGACAGATGCCTCGAATTCGGATGTAGGTGCGCTGGCCAGTTCGTAGGTGATTTTTGGATCTGGCGCTTGAGTCGACCAAACCAAGTCTACGTGCCCTGTGGTATTATTGATCGCGGTAGCGCCGTCTTCTAAAGTAGGTTCGATAAACTCAACAGTGCGCAGCGAAAAACCAGAGGTCTGGGCACTCAGTGGTATCAGCACGACAGCCAATAAGGCTGATGCGAGGAGCTTCTTTGTTGTGCTCTGTCGGAGTGAATACTTGATTTTTCTAGCGGTTCTAGGTTTGGGCGCAAAGGCGCTTCGACTTCAACGGCGAGAGAACATTCATGCAAAGCAGGGACGTCTTGTCAACGGAACAGCGGGAAATGGCTGGAGGGGAAGAAGTCACATAAAGCAAACGAGGTTGCTTCCATAGCGGACAAGCGGGAGCGGTCGTCTCACAACTTTCAGAAAGTGAGGCCATTCAGAGGAAGGTAGGGCGGTTTCGCGGTTCGACAGGCTGACCGCCCTGAGCGAGTCGAAGGGCCGAAACCGCCGTTCGCCGGTAGGCTGACTTATGGCAGAGAACTCCATGGAGGGTCATGCTCCGTCCTGACATGAGCGTAGTCGAATGTCATGACCGCGTAGGCAGAGCAAGACGGACGCCTCGGCGATGCGTCCCTACCCCAAGAATCTGCACACAAAGTAGTTATGAAACCGACTCGGGCGCAAGGTAGGGCGGTTTCGCGGTTCGACAGGCTCACCGCCCTGAGCGAGTCGAAGGGCCGAAACCGCCGTTCGCCGGTAGGCTGCTTTATGGCAGAGAACTCAATGGAGGGTCATGCTCCGTCATGACCGCGTAGGCATGCAAGACGGACGCCTCGGCGATGCGTCCCTACCCCAAGAATCTGCACACAAAGTAGTTATGAAACCGACTCGGGAGCGTGTCCCTCCATTTAGGATCTCTCCTTGATCGGGGCCGGCTTCTGCGCTATGCCTTAATTCATGTTAGTTGCTTCGGATACACAGTCGCTGCGGATCGATATTGAGCGAATTAAGAAAAATATTTTAGAGTTGGCTACGATCGGTCGCTCGGAATCGGATCGCGGGATCTATCGTATGGCCTTTACGGATGCAGATATGGAAGGAAAGCGCTGGTTGCTCGATCACATTGATGAAGCAGATCTAAGCTCCGGATCCGATGGGGCGGGTAACATTTTTGGGCGCATTATTCCGGAGGGCGAAGCCAAAGAAGCCCCATCGATTTTAATGGGTTCGCATATCGATACGGTTCCCTGTGCGGGCGCATTGGATGGTTCGCTTGGGGTGGTCGTTGCGCTGGAATGTCTACGGACGATTCGCGCTAGTGGCGTCGAACTAAAGCGTCCATTGGAGTTAGTCGCTTTTTCCGATGAGGAAGGCCGCTTTGGTGGGATGTTTGGATCGGAAGCCTTCTGTGGGCTGATCTCACCGGCAGTGTTTGACCGCAAAGATCTCGATGGGGTGCGCTTGGGAGATGCCTTATTGAAACAAGGGATGGATCCAATAAAGGCACTGGACGCGGCGCGCAGCCGTGAAAGCGTGGAAGCGTATTTAGAGCTACACATTGAGCAGGGGCCCGTTTTGGACCGGAAGAAGCTCTCGGTTGGAGTGGTTGAAAACATCACCGGCCTCTTTAAGTGGCAGGTTCGTTTTCGCGGGGATGCTAATCACGCGGGCACGACGCCGATGGAAATGCGAAATGATGCATTCATGGGGCTGGCCGATTTTGCGCATGAGTTGCCGCGGATCATTGATGAAAATGGCAGCCCGCAAAGTCGTGCGACGATCGGTAAAGCGCAGATCCTACCGGGTTCGCCTAATACGGTGCCAGGGCTGGTCGAGTTTTCGCTCGATGTGCGTGATACGGATGCGTCCGTTCTAGAGGAATTGAGTCGGTCCTGTCAAAAGGCGTTGGCAGCGTCGGCTCGCCGAAGAGGTTTGAAATTTGACTATGACGAGCTGAGTCTGATCGCGCCCGTGCAATGTGATGAGGGACTGGTTAAAATTCTTGGCGAAGAAGCCGAAGCGCTTTCACTCAAATCGATGCACATGCCAAGTGGCGCGGCGCACGATGCACAAATTCTTGGTGGGATGACCCGCATGGGAATGATTTTTGCGCCGAGTCGCGGTGGAAAGAGCCATTCACCGGAAGAATGGACGGCATGGGAAGATGTCGAAGCCGCTTCAAACCTCGCATTGCGCGCTCTATTGCGATTGGGGCTGGCGGAATAATCAGGTTTCCCTTGCCCCATCCCCGCATCCGTTAATCTTATTAATATGAAGCATAAAGACGAATTCAAAACCAGTCACGACCCACTTCACGATCTGTATCACGAGGGCTTGGTAGACAATCCTTCGCACCAGAAGCATTTGAAAAACCATGCGACTGCTTTGTTGACCATAGACTTGCAATTTTTGGATGCCGCAGAGGGTTATGGGATTTTCAAAGATGTGCACTCTGCGGGTATGCCCGAGTCCTATCAGCGCTACTACTTCAATACGATTCACGACTACGTTTTAAATAATGTGCAGCGTTTACAGGCAGCCTTCCGGGATCGTGATCTCGAAGTAATGCATACGCGGATACAAGCGCTGACCCAAGATGGCCGTGATCGCTCTAAAGGGCACAGGCGCCTAAAGATTTTAGCGAAGCCGGGTTCGAAGGAGGCAGAGTTCCTGCCCGAAATTGCCCCAGAGGGTGATGAAATCGTTATCAACAAAACAGCCAGCGGAGTCTTTTCGTCGACAAATTTTAACTATGTGCTGACGAACATGGAGATGAAAGCGCTCTATATGTGTGGCGTCTACACGAATGAGTGCGTGGAAACGACGGTGCGTGATGCCTGCGATCTTGGTTATTTAGTGACCTTGGTTGAAGATGCCTGCACGACGGTTACTCGTGAGTTGCATGACGCGTCGTTGGCGACGTTGCGTGATCGCTATGCCCGCGTGATCACGACGGATGAAGCGATTGCAGAAATTGAAAGCAGCGTCGAGCGACTACCCAGGCCTGTGCAGATGGATGCAGCGCAGGGGTAGTGCCTAGAAGACATTGAGCGGGGGGGCGCAGTGGTGGCGCGGGAGACATTGGGGACAATGTCCCTCCCGGAATCGCGGTGTGGGAGGGACACCGTCTCGGTGTCTTGTAGGAAGGGTCGGCTGAGGCTATGCGGGAGACATTGAGGACAATGTCCCCCCCGGAATCGTGGTGTGGGGAGGGACACCGTCTCGGTGTCTTGTAGGAAGGGTCGGCTGAGGCTATGCGGGAGACATTGGGACAATGTCTCCCTCCCGGGGTCGTGTTTTGGGAGGAACACCGTCCTCGGTTTCTTTGCTTTGGAGCGGTTTTATGTGGGGTGACGTGGGAGACTGGACTAGAGGGCAAAACTGGCGAGGGCTCCGATCAATCCGGCGACAGCACCAAAAATTACGTGGCCGACGAGGTGAAGTAGGCCTGCTTCGAGCGTAGCTTTGCGATATTCTTCGATCGGGTGCTTTTCGCTGGCGTAAAACATGAGCAAATAACTCATGATCAGGCCATGAAAGAAGCCGAATCCCATGCCTAGAAATATTGCGTAGGGAAAGACAATCGCCCCCATAACTTGCATGATCGCGAAATAGATCATGCCGAAGATCAAGCCAGATGCCCCGTGTAGCAAAGTTCCTATCGTGGCGGCATTTTCAATTTTTCCAGTGAAGTAACTGCCGAGCGCGATAAGCATATCGACACGCTTACTGAAGTTAGCGCTGACAGAGCGCATGAAAAAATTCATGGCGAAGGCACCAATGAGTCCAGAGATGGCGCCGAGTATAAGTGCGGTGGGTAAGTTCATAAGCGGATACGTTGATTTGCGTTAGAATAGCTTATGGGGAATCAAGGAAATGAGCAAATGTTGATTTGTCTTTTAACCTAAATCCGGCAGTTGGGAAGGCTTGCCGTCAAGACAAGGCGCAAGCCTCTTAGCTGTGGTCCCCACTGCAAGTGGCTTGGAACGCAGGATTGGCGGCAAGACCTCCCAACCCTCAGTGGTCATAAAATGAGAAAAACTTCGTCGCCACTCTGGCGCGAGCTCGCTTGCGCGTAATCCATTCATAGACAATTGATTGACCCTTTTTCTCATTTTTGACTGCCGGATTTAGGATTAAGGGATGAATTCTGTAGACAAGTTTGTGGCCTGGTCTGACTTGCGTAAATGCATCGCAGGTCTGCGGTCACACGGGAGCGTGACCCTCCAGCTACTAAAAGAGTTCTTTTTGAGGTGCTTTTTCTTTGGGTTCTGCATCCGGTTCGTCGTCCTCATGAAGATGGCGTGGCGGCCTCCCTACATTGGCGTTCAAGGAAGCTTCACATTCTTCGACCACGTTTTCGCAGATTGCCCGGACATGCATGCGCAGCCATTTTGTGGTAGTGCTTTTCGGTGTGTAGTCGGCTGGTCCGTAGGCGTGAATGCGCCCTGCATGGAGTAAGGCGTCGTTTTGGGCAAACTCAGCTTCGCTGTCTGGGTTGAAGACGGCATAGGCCTTGCCGCCATTGCTTTTAACTACGGAAAACACGGGAACGTCGCTGGGTCCATCTGCGGTGTAAATCATCCGGTCGATCGGGATGCGCCGATCGACTCGGTCCATCGATGCGTTGACGTCGATTTCAGTGTTTTTGTTAGTGCCTTTATTGATCTCAAAAATGTAGCGGGTCTTGATCGTATTATCGACGATGGTGCCGATCTGGCTGATCTCGAACTCGATCTGGAGCGGCAGTTCGTCTTGCCGCGAATAGTTCGGTGGTAGCGGGGCTTCGATGAATTCGCAGCCGAAGATGCCGTCGACATAGGGAGCGATCATGCTGCCCTTGATCATTTCAGCGAGTCCGGTGCTGATGATGTAATGCTCAAGCACGATATTGTGCTTTTTAAATTCGGGACGGGATTGGGTAATCTCCTTAAGCTGTTCAAAGAGTTCGGGCAGACCCGGGTAGAAGATGAGTTCTTTGCCGAGCTCGCGAAGTTTTTGATTGGTGAGACCTTTGAGGCAGCCGTTTTTCACAAAGCTCAGGATATGATTTAGATAGATGGTGTCTTTTGAAACTGTGGTGCCGCGCTGGGCGTAGATTTCCGGGAGTTCGTTGACCTCTTTCCAAAAAGCATCCTGATCGATTCCGAAGGCATTAAAAATAGGTGCCTGCATGTAGCCGGGAATGAGCGTCTTGTCGAAGTCCCAGATACAGGCGACGATATTTTGGCGGTGTAGGTTCTTTTTCGTCATTGCAGGCAGGACTGGACTGTTGTGAGCTAGATGCTTTACTGCAACGATTTTAAGAAATCACTTTTTGTTTTATGTCTAAGATTCCTGATATAGCTCCCTTTCGCGCCAAGCTGGCCGAGCTGAACACCCAGATTTCCGACCCTGATTTTTATTCGGATCAACGCCGCGCGGCTGATATCTCGCGGGAGCACCAACATGTGACCAGTCTGGTTGAGCAGTTTGAGTCTTACAATAGTATCGAGCAGCAAGTCGCTGAGAATGAAGCGATGATGGAGGACAGCTCGGTCGAAGAAGAGCTGCGCGAGATGGCCGAAGAAGAATTGGAAGGTTTGCGTGAAGAGCTCGTGCAGTTGGAGCTAGCCGTGCTCCGCGCGATGATCCCGCCGGAATCAACCGATAGCCGAAATTCGGTCATGGAAATCCGTGGCGGTGCTGGCGGCGACGAAGCCAATATTTTTGCGGGTGATCTCTTTCGTATGTATAGCCGCTATGCCGAAACCAAAGGTTGGAAGGTCGACGTCATGAATACGTCCGAGGCCGATACGGGCGGTTTTCGCGAAATCATTTTCAACATTACGGGCGAGGACGTTTATAAATATTTGAAGTTCGAGAGTGGCGTGCACCGCGTGCAGCGCGTGCCTGTGACGGAAACACAAGGCCGTATCCACACCTCGACCGCGACTGTGGCGGTGCTTCCGGAAGCGGAAGAAGTCGATATCGAGGTGCGCCCACAGGATTTGGATGTTTCGACCATGCGCGCGTCCGGTGCAGGTGGTCAGCACGTCAATACGACCGACTCGGCTGTGATGATGGTGCATAAGCCGACGGGTATCACCGTCTATTGCGCTGACGAACGTTCGCAAATTAAGAACCGGGCTAAGGCGCTGACTGTGATGCGGTCTCGCTTGTTGAAAGCGAAAGAAGACGAAGAGCATGCCAAATATGCGGCTGAACGTAAGGGACAGATCGGCACGGGTGACCGCTCGGAGCGCATTCGCACTTACAATTATCCGCAGGGCCGCTTAACTGATCACCGCATCGGGATGAGTCTTTCACTTCAGCCTGTCATCGATGGCGATTTGCAAGATGTCATCGATGCCCTGCAGAATCACGACTACGAAGCGCGGATCGAGAATCTGCTCAAGAAGCAGAAGGTGTAACGATTATAATGTGACACAGGCATTTCTGCCTGTGATTAGAATTCTGAAATATACACACACAGACAGGACGTAGGTCTGCCGGAGATGACGAAGCAATGTCTGTGTTACCTTCGCGGGTGACCCGTTCATTAGGTTTGACTGAGCCGTGCAACCGTGCAACCGTGCAATCGTGAATGTAACTATCAAGATTGATGACGAATTATGCCGACAAGCTCGGCACAAGGCTGTCGATGCGGATCTTTCGTTATCTCGGTGGGTTGCTCAAGTTATTGAAAAGGAAATAAACGAAGTTCCTCGGGTCGGGCAGACTATGGTTGAACTGGTCGGCGACGATGACGGGAGAGGCTTCGAGGAATTTTTACCGGACCGCAAAGCAGATATTGATCGTCCTATTGAATTTCCTTAGTGGCTTACTTAATCGATACAAATGTAGTCTCTGAGTTCCGCAAAAATCAAAATGCGGATAGATCTGTTTTGGCATGGCAGGCTTTAGCCGATGCTGCCGATTGTTGGATTAGTGTCATTTCTTTAATGGAAATCCAGATAGGGGTTCGCCTGGCTCTGCGCAAAGATCCTGTCTTCGCTGAGATACTTGATGACTGGTATCGAAAGAAGTTGAAGCCAAGTTACGGAAATCGAGTGATTGATGTTAATGTAGGTATAGTTGAGGTCAGAGCGGAGTTCGCTGTCGGGAGGACCTTGCCTTATTCGGATGCCCTCATTGCGGCGACGGCCAAATACCACGGCCTGACGCTGGTCACACGAAATACGAAGGACTATCAGGATTTTAGTATCAAACTCATCAATCCATGGGAACATCCAATCGACTGAGCTATGTTGACCATCCGAGAAATTAAGCAGAAGACCGAGGCCTTTTTCGAAGCGAAGGGAGTGCCGAACCCGAAGTTGGATACAGATTTATTGATTGCGCATACTTTGGAGATCAAGCGGTTGGAGATCTATTTGGATTTGGACCGTCCTTTGACGGAAGCTCAGCTCGATAGCTTACGGGTGTTCGTGAAACGCCGGGCGAATCGTGAGCCGCTGCAATATATTTTGGGAACGACTGCGTTTATGGGTCTGGAACTTAAGGTAGATCCCCGGGCACTGATCCCACGCTATGAGACGGAGGAGTTGGTTGAACTTTTACGGGAACGTGTTGGCGATACACCGCCGAAACGTATCCTGGATTTGGGGACAGGGAGTGGAGCGCTCGCGCTGGCTTTGGCGACGGAGTATCCGGAGGCGGCAGTGGTTGCCGTCGATTTGAGTGCGGAGGCGCTGAGTCTGGCGAAAGAGAATGCTCAGAAACTGGGTTTAGCGGATCGGATTACTTTTTACGAGGGAAGTTGGCTGGAGCCGCTACCGGAAGGCGAGTGCTTTGATTGGATTATTTCGAATCCGCCGTATTTGACCGAGGAAGAAATGACGACGGCAGAGCCTGAGGTGGTCGCGCATGAGCCGAAGAGTGCCCTCGTGTCTGGGGTAGATGGGCTGAATGATTTGCGGCTGATATTTGAGCAGGCTCCGAGATTCTTGAATGCGGGAGGGCTGCTGGCGCTAGAGACAGGCATCGCGCAGAGCGCAGAACTCGATGTGTTGGCCAAGGCGGCGGGACTGTCGGGAGAAAGCGTTGAAGACTTGAGTGGTCGCCCGCGCTTTTACTTCGCGAGTAAAGAATAGCTCAAACTACACTGTTTAGTATTACACTAATTAGTATTGCACTGAATAGTGTAATAGTATTGAGTTTCGATTATGGCTAAGCAATCGACCAATCCGTTTCGTTTTAATCAGATCGTAGGCAAAGAGTATTTTTGTCCGCGGTTGGAGTCTGAGTTAGTGGCGGATCTCATTGGATCGTCTCAGAATGTGGCGCTGATTGGGCCGCGGCGAACCGGTAAAACTTCGCTGGCACTTGAAGTTGCCCGGAAGCAGAAGCGGAACGTGATCCACGTGGATGTGATGCGGGTGGCGAGTTACACGGAAGTGATCAAGCGGCTGATTGAAGCGGCGATGCGAGACAGTAAGCCAGGCAAAGTAGAGGGCTTTCTTAAGTCGCTGGCACACTTGCGTCCGACCTTTTCGATTGATCCGGTGACTGGTGGCACGCAATGGACGGTGAGTCCGGCGGCGAAGAGCACGCCGCAGAATGTGATCGATGCTTTGCGCTTAGTGCACGCGCGATGCAAGCAGACGGAGAGTATTGTCTTTATCGATGAGTTTCAGGACCTAACAGCACTGCCAGAGCCGGAAAGCTTGATTGCGCAGATTCGTTCTGAGGTGCAACAGTGGTCGGAGACGGCGATTGTGTTTGCAGGGAGTGATCGAGATAAGATGAAAGCTTTGTTCTCGGACCCGGCGAACCCGTTTTATCAATCGGCCACGGTCGTGATGGTGGATAAGCTCGAGCCGGTTTCATTTCGAAAATTTATCAGAAAGCGTTTCGAGCGAACCGACAAGCAAATCGAAGATGCAGTCATTGATGAAGTATTTGCGATCACGGCGGAGCATCCGAATTCTACGCAAAAGTTGCTCCACTTTGTTTGGAGTAAAACTTCAGAAGGAGGAACGGCCAATGCGAAAGTATTGGAGGCGGCGCTGAGCCTGACGGTGCGGGCTGAGCAGGATGAGTTTGAGCGGATCTTGGATAATCTTACTTTGATCCAAGCGCGTGCATTAATCTCTGTAGCTAAGCTTGGCGGGGCTGGCACGAACGGAGCCGACTTCCTCGAAGCTTCAGAGATTCCGAACCCTGCTAGTGTGACCAAGGCTTTACTACGTTGTGTGCAGTTAAAAATCCTGCAAAAGGATGGATCAGTCTATTGGTTTACGAATCCGTTTTTCCAAGTGTGGTTGAAGCGAATTCCTTAATCCTAAATCCGGCAGTCAAAAATGACAAAAAGGGTTAATTAAGAGGTGTCTTGCGCTAAGGAGTTACCGTTTTGGCGACTGATTGCTTGGATGTCTCGAGTAATTGTATCCAGTCGGCCATTATACGTGAGCTTTCGCGAACGTAGATGTCAAAAACAGGCTCTTCATCTTCTGCTGAAGCGTCTTCTTCGACCACTTCCACAGTGAGTTCGGTAGCGTCTGCTTCCTCGTTTTGTTCCGAAATCTCAGCTAGATTACTTTTTGAGAGGGCTTCTTGTTCTTCAACAGCTTTCAGTAAGAACTCTGTCGAGGGATAATTAGTTTCGCTCAGTGCATCGTATTCTTCTTCGAGTGTTTCGATGTAGGTTTGATCCTTGATCTTCTTAGCTATGCGGCCTTCAAGATGTAGGGAGACTTTTTTCTCTTCTGTACGCGCGTGCCGCCAGCCGATTTGTTCAGTCAGGAATTTGAACTCGGGTAAGGTGCTGCGACGTATTTCACTGGCTAGGGAGAGCTTTTCTATCAGGCCTGGCTTTTCAGGGCTATCGATGCCCAGCTTTACCCAATCGTTGACCCAATCTACTGCGGCAATCTGACCCCACGGCAAGGCGTGGGGGAGGTCGTCTTCGCCTATCGGTAAAAATTCGTTTACGGAAGGGAGGACGATGTCAGAAGGAACGCCTTTTACTTGGGTGGAACCGCCGTCCGGGAGATAGAATTGTTTAATCGTTATTTTCGAAGCAACTGGTCTGGCTTGTGGTTCCTGCGGCGCGGCGCTGAGCCAGCTGAAAAATGGGCGCGTGTTCATATCAAAAACTTGTTGAACAGTGCCTTTTCCGTGGGTCGAGCTTTCACCGACTATTAGTGCGCGGCCATGATCTTTTAATGCCCCCGCAACGATCTCGGAAGCAGACGCGCTAAAACGTGATGTTAAAACGATGAGCGGACCGGACCAAGCCACTTTAGGATCACGGTCTGAATCGATGTCGACTTGGCCGCTGGCATCGCGCACTTGCACGACAGGACCGACTGGGATGAAGAGCCCGGCGAGGCGGACGGCTTCGGTCAGAAGCCCACCACCGTTTGTTCGGAGATCGAGAATAATACCTTCAGCACCAGCGGCACTTAGTTTTCCGAGTAATTCTTCTACATCGTCTGTGATCGTGTTGACTGAACCGCCCGCTCCGATATTTCCATAAAACGAAGGCGTATTGATGACGCCAACGAGTGACTCGCTGAGTCCATCTTCGCTCGGGACGGTGATGAGATCAGCGCTGGCTAGGTTTGAAGTGATTTTGACCTCGTCGCGCACGATGGGGACGATTTTACGAACTGACGGATCGGCGGCATCGCCTGGGTGAATGAGCAGGCGGACCGTCGTGTTTTTCTCACCTTTAATTTTGCGAACGATATAGCGTAGTTGCATATCAACTACATCTTCGAATTCGCTATCACCTTGAGCCACGGCGATGATTTGATCCTCCGGTCCGAGTAATCCGGTGGCTTCCGCAGGTCCCCCGGGCAGTAGTTCGCGGATGGTGCAAATGCCATCGTCATCTGTGAGCACGGCGCCTATGCCGACGAATGAATTTTGAAAAGCAGAGTTAAAAGACTCCAGTGAGTCTGCAGAGAAAAATACAGAGTGAGGGTCAAAAAGCTGAGTCATCGAATTGATGAAGAATTCTTGGACGTCGGGTGCTTCCCGATCTACAGTGTAGTTCAAGTTACGCTCATAGCGGCGTAGGATTTTTTCTTTCGCCTGGTCGTATACGTCGGTGAAAAATGCTTTGTCCTCCAGCAGTCTTTCGACTTCGGTGGGATCAAAGCCTTCGTCTTCGTCTTCCGCACTGTCTTCGGCGGCGATGTCTGTTGTTGAATCGGGCGTAGTTGTGGTATCGGAATCTACAGTTTCGCCTTGCTCAGACGCGAGCGAGAGCAACTCGTTGAGGAGCTCATATTTTAGGCGTCTCTCCCAAAGCGTATCCGCTAACTCAGGGTTTTTTGGCCACTCTGCCTCTCGGCGATCGGTGTTAAAAGTTTCGTCGATGCTGAAGTCGAAGGGTTTTTCGAGGCGGTCTTCCACCCAGGTGCTTCGGGCTTGGGCCTTGCTTTTATAGGCTTCGTATATTTCAAAAGCGGCATAAAGATTTCCTTTGGCGAGGAAGTTTTCCATTGCATTAGCGAAGCGAAAGGTAAAATCATCCAACTCTTCCTGGTTGAAATACATGCGGCTGTGGTCAAAGGAATCGACATAGGCTTCAACCATTTCCTTTCCATCGATCTCATCGATTGTATTTCTTAGGTAGTGCTTTGATTGAATGGTGTTGACCACCCATCGGGTCTGCTCGGCAAGTTCCTTTGTCGTTTCAAGAGGTTGGGCGAGGAGGACTGAGCCTATGAACCAAGCAAGCGCGAGAGAGCATGTAGTGAGTAGGCTAATTTTTTTGGTCAGGGCGTGCATATAATTGTTTGAGTGGGTATTTTGGAAAGTGGTTTACCGGCTAAGTAAGTCTTTAGCTTTATCGAGGGTGCCCTTTTCGGAATCGGTGAGGGATCCAAAGCCGGATGCGTTGATTTTATCCAGGATACGATCGATTTCTTTTTGGAGATCTTTTCGCGAGTTATTGGATGATTGGCTACGGTTAACTTTGTAGCTAATGTCGCTCGCAGCTTTATTTTTACGTTTGAACCAGTCGGGAAGTTCAACCCCAGGTCGCGAGCTAGTTGTGGAAAACTGTAATTTGTTTAGATAGACGTATCTGTAAAAAAAAATGCCACCAAGAATGCCACCGAGGTGCGCAGAGTGAGCGACGCCTGAATTCCCCGGGAGTTCGTAAAAGAGCACCGCAAACGTCGAGATGCCAATACTACCCCAAAAAATCCACTTGGGCTTAAGGGTGACCGGTATCACAAAAAAGATAAGTAATGTGACTGGTTGTTCGGGGCGGATTAAGCAAAAGAATGCAAGTATACCGAAGACAGAAGCGGACGCGCCGATGACCGGGCTGTAACCGTTTAAGTGAAGTAATAGGTAAAAGAGGCCGCCTAATAATGCGCTGCCGAGATAGAGTCCGAGGAAGCGTTCTTTACCAAGAATAGGCTCCAAAATACGGCCAATGAAAAAGAGCCCAAACATATTACCTATGATATGAAAGAGGCTCTGGGTGCTGTGAAGGAAACTATAGCTGAGAATCGACCAGACTTTTAAGGACTTGAAATTTTCCGCATTCAGAGCAAACCAGTCTGAAAAAAATCGGTTTTCGCTCCCGAAAGGACCGGGGAAAAGAACATTTGCGAGGTGCTGCAATACAAAGACAGCCACGTTAATCACGATTAAGGCCGTGACTAAGCTGACACTGTTTGAGTTGGGCTGCGGGTTATCCCGCATATACGGTCTGTCGTAAAGCATTGTTTGTATTCTAGCTGTTGTTCCAAGGTAACAGACTGTCTAGCTTGCTTTGAGTTCCGCTATCCGCAAGCGAACAAAGCAAGATTCTGCGATCCCGTATGCACTTTCGGGGGCTTTCCTCTGTTAGGGCGTCGTTGCGTGTCGTATCTCTAATGCTACACGAGCCCTAATCCATGTGTGTGCGCATGTAAATGCGTGTGCACAAGCGGTATGTTTAGGTATAAGTGCACATTCTTGTTCTAAAAAGCTATTATATTGAGCTTACCGCTTGACTTGATGGGGATAATTTGGATTTTGCGACACATGGCAGAAAAAGATGAAAAATGGCCCGAAAACGTTAAGGGCAAATTCTATGTCGATGAACAGTGCATCGATTGCGACCTTTGTCGCGAGACGGCTCCCGATTTCTTTACCCGTAATGAAGACGGCGGTTATTCCTTTGTGCACGCCCAGCCCAAGACAGACGAAGATGTAGAACTTTGCATGGAAGCCCTGGAAGGTTGTCCCGTGGAAGCGATTGGTGAAGACGGCGACGAAGACTAGAACGTCGATTGAACGACTTTTCAAAAACCCGCAGATGTCTGCGGGTTTTTTTGCGGGCATTTTGGCCGAACTGTGCAGGGGCGTCGCAAGCGCTTGCATTCGACCAGCTCATGCCAGGTGGGACAAGCGCCCTCCCCAAGGGCTCAGAGCCTTTGGCAAGCAACACCCCTACGAAAAGCGCTTCCAGACACTGGGGGCAAACAAGACTAAAACGGCGTAGAGTTCCAGTCGCCCTAGGATCATGAGCAGTGAGAGAAACAACTTGGTGTAGCTATGCAGGAAATTAAAGTTTTGGGTCGGGCCGACAGCGTCGAAGCCGGGGCCGATATTAAAGAGCGTGGCCTGCACGCAGGAGAAGGTGCCGAGGAAGCTCAGCTCAGGCTCGATCGCCGAGACAAAGAGCATGGAAAAGACCTGCAAGATGGCCATCAGCATGAGGAATATAATGGCACTCTGAATCGCTCGTTCGCTGAGCACCCGACCCCCCATGCGCATCGGTATGGTTATACTTGGGCGAAAGGATTGGACAATACTACGAAATGCAGCGCGGGCCGCGATAACGACCCTGACAACTTTGACGCCACCGCCAGTCGACCCGGAACAGCCTCCAATAATCATCAGCATGATTAGTAGCATCTTTGCCGGCGGTAGCCACTGGTCGAAGTCAGTGCTTGAATACCCGGTCGTGGTCATAATCGAGACACACTGAAAAATGGCTGCTCGAACGCTCTCATGGCTAGGCAGCTCTCCGGTCAGCTCCACCAGATACAGCGTGAGTAGTGCGGAACTGAAAGCAATAATCGCGTAATACCAGTAAACCTCGTTGTTTTGTTTTAGGATATGCGTCTGACCCCGGAGGAGCCGAATCATGAAGATAAAGGTCGTTCCACAGAGCGCCATGAACACGATGGAAATCCACTCAATTGCAGGGCTGGCGAACTCTTCAAGGCTAGCCGGCTCCGTGCTGAATCCACCTGTAGCCACAGTCGTCATGGCATGGTTTATGGCTTGAAACCAATCCATCCCGCCCAACTTATAGCTAAAAGTGCACGCTACGGTAATGCCTACATAAAAGAGCATAAGGGTAAAGGCACCGCTTTGGATCCGGCCATGGTCAAAGTCTGAGGATGCTCCCGAAGACTCGTTGGAGAAAAGGATTTTGGCGCCTGCGCCGAGTGACGATAGAAGCGCCACGAAGAGCACGACCACTCCAAGGCCCCCGAACCACTGGCTGAGGGAGCGCCAGAATAGGAGGCTATGCGGAAACTCGTAAAATTTGGGAAAGGCGGTGGCCCCGGTGGTCGTCAGGCCGGAGGAGCTTTCAAAGATGGCATCGGCGAAGCTGCAGTCCTCCACGATCAGCTGATAGGGCAGTGCTCCAACGATCGTCGCTAAGATCCAGGAAAGCCCGATTGCGCAGAGCGCTTCGCGGCGAAAGAGTTTATCCTGGCCTTGTTTACCCAGAAAATGGAAGGCGATCGAGATGGTCAGCGCGACAACGATCGTTATGATAAACGATTGGATCGATTTGTCGGCAATGGTTTCGCCATTGGCTAATCCGGCAAAGATGCATAAGGCAAACGCGCCCGAGATCGCGAGCAGCATCTTACCGATCAATTTAAAGATAATCGCAGTATTCACAGGCTAGATAAGTCGTTCAAGCAGTGCTTTCTCTTGCTCTTCGCTGACGATGACTACGAGCCGGTCGCCAGCGAGTATGGTGTCGTCGGCTGCAGGAACTTTTGCCTTAAACTTGTGTAAGAGAGCGACGAAGAGGCTGCCGCGCGGTAGCTGGATGTCTTTAATTGCGCGACCGACGCAGGGGCTGCTGTGATTAATACGGACCTCCAGAATACGACCGTTGGTGTCGTTGAGTTCTGCCAGTGTGATGACGCGTTCGCTGGACAGTGTCCGCACCATAAAATCTGCGGTTGCGCTACGGGGTGACACGACCGTTTCGATATCGAGTGTCGTGCGAAGCATACCGAGTAGCTCCTCATAGTCGCCTTTGTTGATGACCAGTTGAACGTGCTTGGCTCCAAGTTTGGAGGCTTGGATACAGGTCAGGATGTTTTCTTCATCATCCTTTGTGCAGGCGACAAAGTAATCGGCGCTACCAATCTGCTCTTCTTCGAGGAGGCGTAGGGAGGTAGCGTCACCGTTGATCACGGTAATATGAGGGAAGCGCTCGGCAAGCGAGCGGCATTTGGCCGGGTCTTTATCAATCACACGTATTTTAAAGCGAGGGTGTGTGAGTAGGCGTATGAGGCTAATCGAGGTTTCGCTGCCACCGAAAAGAACCACTCTGGCGATCGTGATCTTGTTCTTCGGGTCGAATCGTTCGCGTAGGGCAAAGAGTGCTTCCGGGTGGCCGAACAATGTCACAACATCGGTCTCCTGGAGCATAGTCTCGGCACCGGCGACGGTGCTGACTCCGGCGTGCTGGACATAGCCCACGCGCACGCGCGGATCGAGTTTAAGGTCTTTCAGCTGTTTGCCAATCAAGCGGGAGCCACTGGCGACTGATTGCTGCTGCACCTCGATTTGCCCGCGGGCAAAGTTTTCCACCGCAACGCGGCCAGCGCTACGGATCGCTTTAGCGAGTTCGACGGCGCAGATAGCTTCGGGGTTGACGAGTAAATCGATCCCGAAGTGGAGTTGATAATTGATGACCGAGTTATCGTTGTAGGTTTCATCGTGGATACGCGCGATGGTGTTCTTGGCACCGAGACCCTTGGCGAGGGAGCAGGAGATCACATTCGTCCGGTCATCGCTGGTCATGGCGAGAAACGCGTCACACTTGTCGACGTTGACGTCGACAAGTTGCTGAGCGGAGCTGCCATTGCCATGAACGATACGGGCATTTTGCTCCTCATCCAGTCGCTCGCAGCGCAGTTGCTGCTGCTCGATTAAGGTGACGTCGTGTCCTTGTGCAGCGAGTGTGGTGCACAGATTATGGCCGACTTCGCCGGCGCCTACGATAATGATCTTCATGGAGTTCTGGTTAAAACGGATTTGAACTTCCGATGCATAGTGACGGTGAATCGCTGTATTTCCAGAGTTTAATTGAGGTCAATCTGAGCAGACATACAGCGCAGATTTCGGGTGTTTCATGCAAACACTAATAATTCAGAAAAATTTGTTCTATATGCTTAATGGGTTTTGATATGATTTATCTCTAAGCTCAGGCCAACGTTTCAGTTAGCCGTTTCGGAGCGCGAGCCACCTTCGATGATGACACAAGCTCGCACGCTACGAAAATCACCGGAAATTCACATATTACAGGATACTAGTTCGATGCCAATCCACTCTGCCTTCGCGGCCATGGCGGAGAGATTGTCTCAAAACGTTCAGAAATAGAGACAATACAGAGCAAGGTAGGGCGGTTTGGCGACTCTACTGAGCTCGCCGAAGTCCGAAACCGCCGTTCGCCGGTAGGCTGTCTTATGCCAGAGATCGAAGCGGATGGGCAGACGTGTTCGCCTGCAGGACTGACGCCTCGGCGATGCGTCCCTACCCCAAGAACCTACTCTAAATGGAGGGCCATGCTCCGCATGGCTGCGTAGCCAACAACCAGTGGCGTATTAATTTTAAGTAGATAATCGATAAAGAGTCTCGACTACACGTCTCGCGGCCACGCGGAGCGCGGCCCTCCATCTAGAGTAAGGCGACTTCGACGCCGAAGGTGCTGGACTCGCCGGCGCTGACGGCGTGCAGACCTTTACCGTGTTCGGGGCTGTTCGGCGGGCCCATCCATGGTTCAACGCAGAAGAAGGGGCTATCTGGTTTTTCGGTCCAGATGACAAATGCGTTCCAAGTCGAGTAGGTGCTGCTCTCGCCGAGGATCCGAATCCCGATGTCTTCTTCGCCGCCATTCGGACCGAAGACCGCTTGATCGCCGTTAAGTCGGGTATAGATGGTGTCGCTTATGTTTGGCTCGTCGAAGGAGTGTTCGGGTGCAAAAGGTTTTATCGGCTGGAGCGCGCCGTCCGGTGCGTGGGTGTATCCTTTTTTGGCAGGGACTTTGAAGCGGTAATCCTTCCGGCTGAGCGCATCGTGCCAGGGCAGTGCAAAGTAGAAGTGATGTCCAGCCGACCATAAAATGGGGTGGTCGTCGTGGTTGGTGAGCTCGAAATAAACTTTAAAAGAGACGTCGCTGAAAACGTAGCGAACTGTGAACGTGTAATTAAATGGGTAGGCTTCACGGGCCGCTTCATCTGGCTGGAGTTTGGCAATGAACCCGTGGTCGTTCATTTCGGTAATCTCGAAGGCGCCTCCTCGCGAAAAGCCGTGTTGCGGCATAGGGCGGACCGTGCCTTCTTGATCCTTCCAATAACCGATTTTACCTTTGTGGTAGGTCCGGGCGGAGAAGGGAAAGAGGATCGGGTTCCCCCCGCGGATTTTAGCGAAGTTTTCGTCATCAGCATCTTCGGGCCAGAGGATAACATCTCGGACAGAGCCGTCCGGCATCCGTAGGTTCCAATTCATCAGCCGCGCGCCGAACTCGGGACGGGCAAGAAAGGTCGATGGGCCGCACTGCCATTTCTGGAGTTCGGTGTTTTGCTGAGTAAATGTGGTATGCGCCATTGTTGATTCAAGGCTTCGGTTTTATACGTAATCTAGCAATAGAAATGTAAAGGGCGGGGCTACAACTCAAAACGGTATGCAGTGGATTCAAACAAATGATTAAAGCTACCCTTATTACCAGATAAAGTCCAGCGATGGTATTGGGCTTAAGCGCGACCAAATCCCGGCGAAAAGACGCTGGGGACAGCACCCCATAAGCGCTAACTTAAGAAAATAGAAATTTTGCCGTTTGCGGTCGCCTGCTTCGTGGAGCCTCCGATAAGTCCTTTGATATGGTCGCCCAGTTGGCGCAAATTTTTTTAAGCGACAACACTGGA
>Ga0307981_1000692_pt1 | contig 32858 bp, 25 predicted proteins | sample OrgLakmetagen987_FD_201849 | JGI IMG/M metagenome (GOLD analysis project Ga0307981, IMG submission 201849) | Saline water microbial communities from Organic Lake, Antarctica - #987 | ecosystem: Environmental > Aquatic > Non-marine Saline and Alkaline > Saline | place: Antarctica: Organic Lake... | reverse complement strand
GCGATGTTCGCTCACTCTTCGACTTTCTGGTACGTTATCACTCGATTGTCGCGTTGGAATGGCAGTTTTAAGTAGCGGGAGGCTGATATCGCTCCCGATAACGTACGATCCAGCTTCCCAAATTGCAAGAAAGTACTTTCCATCGCCGCAACCGACATCTGCAACGACAGACCCTTTCGGTAATCGCTGCAGGAACTCCGTTGCACCCGGCCACAAAACACCCCGTCGACCGCGAGTATGGTGCCATTGGGTTGCAATGGCATCGTAGACGGCATGGACATGGTCTCGCTCACAATCGGGGGTCAAGATGGAAGATGAAAGCGTATTACCGGTACTCCCGCCCCACACAGGTGGAAATGTTCCGCTTTCGACCCGCGGCAAAGGAGACCCCGTAAGGTCCAATGCTGTCCGTAAGGTCAAGCTCACCCGTAGCTTTCTCGGTATCACTACACCATTGTGCGTATCAGTCATTCGACCGACAATCATGTGCTCCCACGAGAAGCGCGCCGGGCCTGACATGAGAAGCAGAGAACGCGGGGGAAGGTAAACGAGCTTTTTGAATCCCTCACCTTGTCGTCCAACCAAGCGAAATTCCATGACGATACCACTGTTGAGTGAAATGCTAAGGAGACCATCACCAAACGCCGATAGAGTATCCACATGTGACCCGATACCATCACCAGGACTATAGCTGTTCAGAGTCATTTGGTTGAGGGTTGGAAACGTTCGATCAGCGATATCAGGCAGCTTATCAGCAAAGTCATGCTGTCGGGTTCTTTCCAAAATACCCCCAAGAGCCTCCCAACCTCGTCCTTCGCCGACGTTTTCATTCACATACTCATCAAGGTTGGATGGATTGTGGACCGCTTCAGGCACAGCTGACATCGGCGGACAGTCTGCCCCAGTCTTTGATCGGTCTCGCAAAACATCAGCCGTCTCATAGTCAAAGACATAGCCATAATGCTGTACACGACGCTTGACGACGCCTCCTTCAGTGGGAGTACTCTGGGAAGGTGCCCACGGCGCGTGAGGACCAGTAAGAACAGCCATTAAAGCATCTTCTTCAGCCTTTGTGACAAAATCAGGGACTATAGCCAAACCTGGCACGACCACACCTCCAGTCAACGAGGTGCATTCGCTTCGCGTCGGTTCGCCCTTTGGCAGATCACCACCGTTAAGTCGAGCTTTTGATCTCTGCGTAACGGAAACATAGTCCAGAAATAGATTTGCACTCGCGACTTTGTGCACCTCTCCCTCCAGACTAGTCCACTGCCACGAAACACGACGGTCCTGCAGCGACCGAATGAGTCTTTGCGCGTCTTCTGCCAAACGCATACCGACATGGCAGTATTGGCCTATCTTCTTGTGATTCACAAAGACCTCTATCCCAGTACCCGAGGAATCAAATTCATCGACTATGGATCGAATGGCATCGACGACATAGTGATGATCGGTCCAGCTTGATGCCAGCGGGTCCGCCGGATCAACAAGATTCGAAATGAAAACGAAACGTGTCCGCGCTCGATCTTGCTCCAACGTTGTACTATCATCACCGGGACGCCCTATAAGGCGTCGAAATTTGGGAGGGCTGGAGTGGCCCCAGCTTATTTCAGAGGGCGGTACTTCCGTAGCGGTGATCTGGGTCACCTGCAGAGCACGACAGGCAAACGGATGCATATGATCGGCAGAGTCTTGGAGTAGCTGTGCGGCTGTGAGCTCAAGACGGCGCCAATCCCATAGCACATGGCGGGCCACCAAGGGGGACTCGTAGACTAGCCGAACTTTTGTAAACGGAGCACTTTTATCCAAGATGTGAACTTCTTCTACCCTATGAGGGAGACCAACGTCGATACAGGTCAACCGCGAAAGTAATACTTTTTCCAATATACTCTTAGTCCAGAATGGCGGTGGCGACGGTGATCCCTCTTCAGCCTGAACTGGCTTTCGTTTGGGTTCGAACGAACCTTGGAGATGGATGTACCCCTTTCCAGCTTCGGATAGAGGTTCGTGGGGCAGAACAGAGCGAAATATCAATGGATTGGAATTGCCACCGAGGGTGCCTCCATCAGAAAGCGCTTTTCCATTTGGCATGCTTCGGTGGTGACTTTCCTCTGCTGCAATAGTTGTACCTTCAGCAGAGTCCAGCGCCTTTATGATAGATTACAGAAGGAGTTCACACAGACGCAGTTCTGTACCATCTGCCATTGTGCCGTTGTTTGCTCATCTTTTCGTGGTTGGTGTTGGGTTTGGGTAGCATTAATGTTCTGTAAAATGTGACAAGAGCATAAGTAATAATTCAACTATATATCAAAAAGTACAAGCCAAATATCACAACGATCGATGGTCCCGGTAGCAGTAGCAGTACCGTTGGCATCCATGTATCGTATCTTATCGTAACGATAGACTCACAGGATATTGTTTGTACTGGTATCACTGTAGTTAGAGTTGCTTTCCGCTATCGTTTTTTTCTGTCTTCTGTCTTCATGATTTTCAACTGGCTTAACAATTCTCCACCGACTGCCATCACAGTCGAGGCGATAGCACAGGCGAGGCTAAAGCTCTCTACTAGCATCATGTGGTGATGACCAATTGCTTGCGTCAAGAGTGCATATGCAATGATAAAGTGGCTCAGCGAGTCTGCACCATCTGCCACTGCAGCCAGAACAAACGCAGTCCAGATACGGTCCGAGCCCTCTCGCTCCCACTCTTCTCTTGCCCTGATGAGGTCTGAACGGAGCAACCACAAAGCAAAGACACCCCCAAGAGCGGGAACTGTAATGAGTGCGCCTCTGCTAAGGCGTTTCACTGCGATTCGTCTCCCGGATGCAGATAAAGCCCGCTCACCAACTCCTTCCAAGAAGCGTACGCCGGTTCGTTCCGCCACACGTTCGGAGCCTCTCTCCAGGCCTCGCTCCATGGAACGTTCAGCTCCACGTCTTCCTACTCGACCTACCACCCTTTCCCATACACGCTCCACCCCACTGATGATTCCCCGTTCGCCAGCTCTCTCGGCGACCCTCTCACCTGTACGCTCCGCTATCCTTTCTCCAGCTCGCTTCACAAGTCGTTCCGACAGTCTTTCACCGGCACGGTCAGCGATCCTTTCTCCCGCTCGTTCGGCCATTCGTTCTCCAGCTCTCTCGGCGAGCCTTTCTCCAGTACGCTCTGCCATTCGCTCTCCAGCTCTCTCGGCGAGCCTCTCTCCTGTACGCTCTGCCATTCGCTCTCCAACTCTCTCGCCGACTTTCTCACTTGTGCGTTCTACTATGCGCTCTCCAGCTCTCTCGACAAGTCTCTCGCCCGTGCGTTCTCCCGCTCGTCCCGTGAGACGCTCGGTTGCCCGGACGAGCTGTTCGGCCAAAAGCTTGGAACCTTCTATCACTCCCGCATGCTTGGCGCGGTGCTCCAGCTCATGAAGGGCATGGCTGTGTCCACCATTGTGATCACCATCACCATTATTCTTGGTAAAAGATTGATCTTGTTGAGTCTCTTCCTCTTTTTCTTTTGGATTGAGATCCGGCGAAGAGGAGTCCGTGTGGATGTTGCTTTGTCGCTGCCAAAACGTCCGTCTGGAAAATATTTTGCGAAGCTGTTGTGAAGCGAAGCTATTGGGACGAATGCTGCTTCGACAGACAAAACTGGCACTCTTGGCAGCTCCAGGACGTGTGAAAACAACCGATACTACGGCTGCCGTCGCCATGGTCACCCTCATGGTCGGACGGTCGGCTACGTCGTACGCCGTACGCCGTCGTCAAAAGTTGACAGAACAAAAAGAGCGTTCCGAAAAATCGAAACGGAAAAAAAGAGCTCGCAATCCCGTATGAGCCCTCTCCCGAGAGCCAACCAACATTCTTCTTTCTTTTCGTCATCCTACTCACTTTCTTTCGCTAATACGCTAAAGACCATGGTGCGCTCCTCTCTGCTCTTACGGCAGCTATTACATCGGACCAGACAGACGAATAGCAGTTTGACTGTCGGATATGGAAGAAACTCGAACTTTTGCTCTCCTTTGACCTCAACCACGTTTAGATCCAACACCAGCGTAGCGAGCCTCGCTTCTTCGAATGTTCTATTCAACACCACGCTTCCCAGTCGCTCGCTTCTTCAGGTCCCGACAGTATTCCAAGCTCGATACTTTTCGACAGCAGGAGATAACAGCGAATCAGTAGTGGTAGACGACTTACCCAGATTCTCCGACCTGGAAAATCTGCATCCAACGACTGCCAACCTGTTGGCGTCTGAAGGGTTCGAAACCATGACGGAGATCCAGGCGAGAACCTGGGAAGTCGCCTTGTCGGGGAAAGATGTGATTGGACGTGCCAGAACTGGTACAGGCAAGACACTGGCTTTTCTATTGCCCAGTCTCGAACGAGTGTTGCAGAGCAAAACCGAGGGAGAGCTCAGCATTTTGTGCATTTCGCCCACGAGAGAATTGGCGAGCCAAATTGGTGAACAGGCCCGCATGTTGACGAAGGCTCACCAGAATGCTAGCAGTGCGGTTGTCTTTGGTGGTGTCTCCAAGCGTCAAGATATTCGCACGATGCAGAATCGAATGCCAACCATCCTGACGGCAACACCCGGTAGATTGCTGGATCACTTGCAGACGACCACTGTCGGACGAACCAAGTTTAAAGACTCTGTTCAAGGCGTCCAAATTCTAATCTTGGACGAGATGGATCGGTAAGTAACCTCCAAGCGACGCCCAACATCTCAAAGACGCCTTACACATTCGCCAAACTCACTTGTCTCGTCTCCTAGTCTTTTGGATATGGGCTTTCGTGATGACATTGAACGGATTCTGGCTTACATGCCCAAGAATCGTCAAACGCTCCTTTTCTCTGCAACCGTACCGAAGGAAGTGCTAGCCATGACCCAAAAGTGCACCAAATCCGACTCGGTAACCATTGACTGCATGAACGAGGAAGATCCGGCAACCCACACCAACGCTCGCATCAACCAGTCGCACGTCATTCTTCCTGCAGAAAGGGTTGTATGTGGAGTTGTCCAGCTGGTGATGCGTCTCATGGAGGAAAAAAATCACAAAGTATTGGTTTTCTTTCCCACCACGAGTCAAGTTGCTTACTATGCGAATCTGTTCAACAGAGGTCTTGGACGTCGCGTCCTTGAAATCCACTCCAGAAAGAGCCAAGGCAACCGGACCAACACAAGCGATCGTTTCCGACAAACCAAGACAGGCGTCATGTTTACTTCCGATGTGTCGGCGCGTGGAGTTGACTATCCTGATGTAACGCATGTAGTTCAGTTTGGAGTTACAAGTGATAGAGAAACTTATATTCATCGCCTGGGAAGGACTGGACGTGCCGGCAAGAAGGGTGAAGGCTTGCTGGTACTTTTGGATGCTGAAAAGGGTTTCCTCACGCGCGACCTGAGGGACCTTGACATCCCTGTTGACGAAGTCTTGCAAGGTCTTATGAACGAGCCTGCACCCAAGCATGTGGACGACGAACTTGCTCCTGTCCTTCTCGGTACTCGCAATGGAACTATGGGCGAGCTCGTTAAGTCAGCAGAAACGGTCTACCGAAGTCTCTTTGGCTTTTACAACGGCCGCCTTGCGTCGTTGGGGGTACGGTCAAAGGATCCTATTGTAGATATGGCCAACACATTTGCAAGCCAGGCTGGATTGCAAACCATTCCAACTCTAAGCGAAAAGCTGGCCAAGCAGTTTGGAGTAACTAACCATCCGGGTGTGAATGTTCGCAGCGGTTGGTCTGGAAAAGATGGCTTTGACGTCGGCCGCGGGCAAGGAGGAAACCGCGGAAGAGGCGGCGACAACAGAAGTCGGTCGAGCGATCGTGGTCAGTCGAACGATCGCAGAAGCAATAGTTGGGACCGAGGAAGCAGCCAACGAGACCCTTGGGGGCAGGAAGACTCCGGAAGCGGGAGAGACGGTGACTGGCCAAGCGCTAGTGCCTCTCGTGGCCGAAGTTTTTCCCGTCCTAAAAGAGGCCGTTAATATGGGAGCAGCAGCTCTTTCCGGAAGCTATATTTGGAACAGATTTGATCATCCTATGAATAGCTAGATCGTCTTCGAGACGAATTTACACGATACCGCTATTCTAGATCACACATACCACTCATATACTTGCTTTTCTTAGTATTGCTAGCTAGATTTGTTTAGATATGCATGGGATGCGTCACGACGAGATTCACTCCTTGGTGGCCACGACGGTTGCAGGGCCCTCGGCCTTTTGAAAGAAAGATGGACCCGTCTCGCGCTTGATACCTTTGGCAGCCAGCGAGAATGCCTCTTCTGAATCCGTAAAATGCTTTTCTTTCCATGTAGCCTCCAGAGATGCAGCACGCTCTCTCATGCTGCCAGAAGGATAGTACGAGTACAAATACGCAAACTGTGCCGGGAAAATAGCAAACTGCAGGAGTGGCTTCCAGAAGAATGTGAGATAAGACTTCCAAGATTGTCCAAGGTTATCATGTGGGCTCCACGGAGTATCAAACGCATTAATAATCATGTCTGATGCAAGCTTGGAGAGAAATTGGATGATACTGACTCGAACGATTCGCTTCTTGTAGAACTCCTGCAAGGAGTCTTCAATCGTCTCAGTCGACTTGGTCTCGGAAAGAATTTCGCTTAGAACGTAAGCATCTTCAATGGCCTGGCAACCACCCTGACCCAGATTTGGCATCATTGCGTGAACAGCATCACCCATCAAAACAACGTTTCCATCCGCCCAACTGCGAAAGAGCTCCGGGGCGCGATCATACAAGTCTCTCTGTTCAACACTGTCCGGCGACGTTGCATCGAGCACAGTCATGACCTCACTGCTCCACCCCTCGTGCAATCCTTTGATGTATTCCACCAGATTCTCTTGAGGATCGCTCTGCTTGTCACGTGCGGATCCGCCCCAGCCGCTGGGAGCCTTTTTGGATCCAGGCGGAAGCGCGAAAAAGGCGTACCACTGAATGCGGCCGTCACCGACATCACTCGTGACAAAGTATCGCTTGGGTCCAATATAAACCTTGTAGCCAGTCTCGTAGTAATCATCCGTGCTGAGGACAGTCTCTCCCGCAAAAACAGTGTAACCAGAATAGTCACAGCCTTGTCGCTTCATACGGTCTGCTGTACCAGACTTGACGCCTCCTTCATTGTACATTTGCGAGCGAATCGCGGACCAAATACCGTCGGCACCCACGAGCATGTCGGCGCTTTCGGTAGAACCATCGGACAAGGTAAAGCTGACACCTTCTCCCTTTCCGTGAGAGACGTAGCTCTCAACGGGATCGCCATTGCGAATAAAGTCGGGCTTTATCTTTCTGCACTCGTCAATCAAGATTTCCTGCAAATCGGGTCGATCAATCACGCCCGTGTAGGGGAGTCCAAAGAGATCCGCGCATTCCTGCAATAAAAAGAGAGTAAACACGGATAAAAGTGAGAGGAACGATCAAACGGTAGACACGCAGCCCTCCCACGAACCACAGCTATCATTCGGCAAAACCCACGTACCTTGAGAGGAAACTTGACGAACCAATCGGCAGGAGCATCAGGGTTCCATAGGTAGTCAATCGAATCATGCGTCATGCGGAAAGATCCATCTGCTCGTAGACCATCCTTTATTCCACATGTTCGCGTTCCCGTAAAAGTAAACTTTGCCATGACTCTATCGAAGAGTACATCGTCAATTTCCTTCAAGACAGAGAGAGCATTCGATGCAAACTGAATGGGTCCTCCAAAGCGAGCAAAGGCGGCCGTCTTTTCGTATACCGTCACATCAAAACCCTTCTTCAGCAAGCACAATGCGGCGGTTAATCCACCAACGCCACCTCCAGCAACGGCGACTTTGAGAGGGCGTCCTGGTCGAGCTGGGCGACCGAGAAGTTCGTATTCGTTACCACTGACGCCGTTTTGGTCGGTATCTCGTGCGGTGGTGGAAGATAGGACCGATTTGGGCGTCGATAAAACGCCAGTCGACTGTCTTTGAACAATCGAAGGACGAGCCACAAAGGCCGTGGTCCCAGCCAGGAGCGTACAGAGCAAGAGAGAGCGCATGATACCAGGTAGGTGCGGAATGCCAATGGCGATGGTCGATCCTCTTTTTAATCATCGTTTCGCGGCGAAAGAAACAACTTCAACTTGCCATCACCCGTTTCGCGTTTCTGCAATTCCGGGTCGATTCGGTTCGGTTCAGGCAGGCGAGTACGTATATCGTGACTGACTGCCGCGTGAGTCACTATGACGACATTGCAAACGTCATTCATCCGTTTCAAGCTTTTTCGCCCTTTTCTTGTTTCTCTCGACCATGAAGATGTCATCTCATACTACTCGTAGTCTATAATTTGCATTCAAGACAATCCCCTGGAACCATGCAAGTCTACCGTTGGGCGATCCTCTCTGTCTTTTTGTCGGCATCGGCGTCGGCTTTTCAGTCCAGCAACAATATTGGCAGCTTTCGTAGCAAGAGTAGCCTCTCCATGAGTGCGGCCCTCATTGTCCAGAACAAGGGAGGAGGACACGGTGAATTGGGTTACCAATTGGCCAAGACCTTATCGACGAACCCCAAGATCACGTCCATTACAATTCTTCAAGATGATGCCTGTAATGACGACAAGGAACCATTCAAGTCCTACGCTTCGGGCCTTGCGAATGTCAAAATCATCAAGGCACCCCTGCTGGCAGACGAATCCATGACGGCCGACAGCCTGCAAAAGATCCTCGGCGACGCCAAGTTTGATTACGTTTGGGACAATGCCTCCAAATCCCCCGAAGGAGCTGGAAAAGCCATTTGTGACTGCTCCAAGGAATGGGGTGTCAAACTCTTCACGTACGTTTCATCTGCAGGCATGTACAAGCCTGATGGCACATTTCCCATGCCAGAAACAACTCCCATCAAGGAAGGTGCCGGACAGGCTCTGTTCGAAACGTACGCTGTCGAACTGGGTCTTCCCTTGGTTTCCTTCCGTCCCCAGTACATTTACGGTCCCAAATCCAACAAGAACGACTACATTGACTGGTACTTTGACCGTCTCGTCCGGGAATTGCCTCTTCCCATTCCTGGCGACGGCACCCAAAAGGTGTCGCTCACCTGTTCGGAGGACGTGGCATCCATCTTGGCGTCCCCTCTCAACAACGAGGAAGCTGCGATTGAACAACGATTCTTCAACTGCGGAACCGATCAGCTGGTCTCTTACGATGAAGTTGCCCACCTGTGTGCCCAAGCTGCCGGAATTGCCGCGGACAAGGTCATGATTGAACATTACGACTCGGAATTATTTGGCAAGGCAACCTTTCCCTTTCGCATGACTGATTTCTATGTGGCTCCCGACATGATCAAGAGCAAGCTGGGATGGGAGGGCGCTGCTCACAGTCTCAAGGACGATCTCTCGTGGTACTTTGAGAGTTACCAAGCCCGCGGTGGCGCTGAAAAGAAAATGTCCTTCATCAAGGATTGGGAAATCACCGTCGGGAGCAAGACTAGCTCGCCCGAAGATTTGGGAAGCATCTACGATAAGTACGATCCCCTCATACTGGACACTTCCATGATGGAGAACAAGTAAGAAGTAGCAAATCTATTTGTTGACAAGAATCCCTTGTCTAATAATCATAAATAGCCGACTTGCAACTACCAAAGCCTCGTACCTCCATGTAATGGTCGTACATATCGACCATGGCGTACGTCTTGTCAGGGTCGGGGCTTTCCAAGGCTGCCTCTAGAACACGAAAGTGGATACCACTAATATCTCGCTGGTAGCCACCCTTGTGCGCATGTCCACTAAAGGAGGCAAGGACGACGTCTTTATACTCTCGAAGGGCCGCCAGTACTTCCTTGTAATTCCACACGAGACAGACGGGGCTTGTCGATTGTGGATGTATCGGCTGGTGACTCAAGACAACCACCTTTTCACCATTATCTCTGGCTCGTTGCAATGTATTGCGTAGCCACTCTAGCTGGACTGATCCCACACCACCATTAAAGGCAACAAAGCGTTTAGCAACACCAACGAGACCCTCGGGCGAGTTTTCATTCTCGGGATAGTTGGGATTGTTCTTGGAAAGGATATCATTCGCCTCCTTGTGCTTTTGAGAAGTACTGTTGCAGCGTTGCATCTTGTTAATATCGTACGAGTCTAGCACAACAAATCGGACGCCATTTTGAACATGGCTCCAGTAGCCCACCAAATCCCCGCAAGGTTCCTTGACGAACGGAATGCCAAGCTTGGATTGCAGCGTCGGTCGATCCACGTTGTAGAGACAGTGATTGCCGTAAACGTGTATTATCGGGCCGTGCTTGTAACGCGAGAGAGCTTGCACCACATCATCGACGGACTTGTGACCTGGATCAACACCCTCTGGTAGAGGCTCGCCACCGTGTTTGGCAATGGATTGGCATTTGCCGTCCACAATATCTCCCAGATTCAGGACGAGACTGACCTTTTCTTGCTCGAAATGTTTGGCTGCATGGCTGGCAACGTCCAGAGCGTGTCGATAGTATCGAGGGTTTCCCGTGTATGAATAACCATCAGGAATGGGAGCGTACTGAATATCTGCAATCACGCCAAACGTCAAGAGAGGCTTGGTCGAAGGGTACTTTTGGTCCTTGTCGTTGGCGTGGAAACGATTCGTGTCCGATTCTTCACCCAGAGACGAAGACCTCCGCGCAATCTTTTGGATACGTTGGGATCGACGGTTTGGTTTTCTTTTGGTTAGATCACTCATGGTTGATAGCTGGTCTCTATTGGGACAGAAGGCAGAGGCCACCTGTACGAGATACAAGGCAAGGATAACAGAAACCAGAAACCGATGTGCTCTGGGCAAAGGCATGAACGTCTCTCACCAGAAGAGTGGACCTCTCGGCTAAACTGGATTCTACTGTCTATTGACTGATGAATGTTCGTCCAGGAAACGCTGCTGTTTTACTGAAGTTTAGTACGACAATCGTCACCATCATTGTCGATTGTCGTCTGTCGTCCACATACATTCGAATTGCATCTTAGGCGAAGGCGAAAACTGACGTGGAAATCCGAGTCACATCAGAAAGTGTGACAGTGACGGTGTTTCCGTTATTGCGCTTTACAGTAGACTACGTACCACCATGACGAAAAAGGTACACCGAAGAGCCGTCGTTCTTTCCCCCCTTCACCGCTGCTGTGTAACAACGCAATGAACACCGACAAGTATCCATGGCTGAACGATCTCACGTCCCCCAAAGCGGCGGAGGCAATCGACAATGCCAGAAAACAGTTCCATAACACAGGAGCAGTGACCTTTCCCAACTTTCTCACGGAAAAAGCTTTGGAAGAATGCGTGAAAGACGCCACGGCCCAGGAAGACAGCGCCTTTACCACTGACGATACCCATACAGCTTACTTGGCGCCGCCTGATGCGTCCTACTTGGATAATTCCGTGTACAACCACGAGATGAGAACCCAAGTGGCATCTGTTGCTTTCGACGAGCTTACCCAAGGATCCAAGCTCGCAGAGCTTTACAAGAACCCGACAATGTTGCAACTGGTATCGTCCATCGTGCAGAAACAACTTTACTTATCCGAGGATCCTATCGGCTGCTGTTCAATCAACGTCTTTCGACCGATGTATCACCACTCGTTTCACTTTGATGAATCCGAGTTCTCGACTACACTCATGCTGCAAGAAGCCGAACGCCCCGATACGGGCTTGTTTCAATACACGGACCCCTTACGGGATACCTCTACTGACTTGACACTGTCTCAAGTCGCAGCCACTATTCGAGCACACGATACCAAGAGCAATGTTGACTTTGCCGAACTGCTGCCTACTACTCGCCAGCAGGCGCAGCCACCACCGAAACTCCGCACGCTCGACTTTCGAGCCGGAACGCTGTCTATATTTTCGGGATCCAGATCGCTCCATCGCGTCACGAAAGTGGAAGGCTCACGCAGTCGATTGGTGGCTGTCTTGACCTTTGCAACGCGTCCCGGGTTTCGTAACTCGGCAAAAGTCCAAGAGCTCTTTTGGGGTCGATCGTCGGGGCCAGAATGATAGACTTGCATAGGATAGATTTTGATTTGATTTGGTTCATTACTCTGGCAGTACTGGAGACTTTTTCGTTAGCATCATGAAGGGGATGGCGGCGAAACGGGCTAAGTGAGGACTTAGCCTTCGCGATGTGCTAGTAGAGACCAGGGCCAGGGGGCTTATTACTTATTAGACTATGTGCCTTGAGAACCCGGAAAAGACAGAAATTCTCAAAGAGAACGATACGGTAGCTCGACACTCGACACGCTATCGACAACGATGACCGTAGACATCACACGCATCACAACCGGATCGCTCGACGCCACTACTCCCTCACAGCAAAGCACCATTCCCATCATGTCATCGTGGTTCAACATGGAGTCAATTCAGGGCCTGACATCGCAGGTGCAGAACGCAGTAGGAAAAACCATGGAGAATATCGAGAAATTGGAATTTTCCAAGATTGACAACAACGCGATGCTCCATAAGCTAACGCTGACAACGCCCGAACTCACAGCCACCCGACGAAAGATTGATGAAGAAGAGCGACGCAAGGAAGCTGTGCGGGATATGCTAGCTGGAATGCTGCCATGGGAGACTCGCGATAACGAACGAGACATTTTGGTGGAAGAATGCAAAGAGGCCATTCTCAAGCTCAGTACTGAAAAAGAAACGTTCTTTGGACCATACCCCATGCCTCCGTCGGTCAAATTGACAAGCAAGAAGGAAAAGGCAAGGGCTGAAGGGGAGGAAGAAGTTGAAAATCACGGGGAAGAAGAAGCGGCAGTAGCAGTACTAGCAAAGGATCACAAGCCGTCCAAAGAATCCCTTGAAAAGCTGAAAAAACTAGAACCACTTCCTCCCCTTTTGCAAGACTTTGACCTGGACTCGCACGTTGGATTGATTCAAAACCTGCTCAAGGTGGATACCAAGCTCGTTGATATGCAATCCAAGCTTTCAGGTACGTGTGCCTGACTTCTTGTATTCTCTCCCTGATGTGTTCTTTGAATCGACAAGATGCGCTCGTCTATCTGAAGGACCTTCGCTATTACTCACCACACATTTGCTCCCAATATTAATACACTCCTTACCACAGGCGGAGGTGAACGAGAGCGAATCTTTTGGCGCAACTACTTTTTCCACTGCGCCTTTACTCGCTACGAATGTGGTCTCAGTGTGGACGAACTTTGGTCCGAGGACCAACCCAAGGCCGAGCCTCTCGACGGCGCCGACCCTAATAACCAGGCCACCGCTACCACAGCGCAGGAAGAAACTGTCACGTTTGACAAGGCCGATGAAGCTGGGGAAGCCGTCAAGGCCTTTCCGGGCGGCGAACCCACGACCGACGAGGATGCGCCGTTTTCGAAAGAAAGCGAACACGGCTCGGATGAGCCGGCATTGAATTCCGTGAACGATTTCGAAATGGTGGGTTCCGAAGGAGATGCTGCTGCTGTGGACGATTCGGTGGATTACGAGCTCGACGAATTGGAGGCAGAGATTGCCCGGGAACTGGAAGACTAAGAGGTAAGGCAGGGAGGCTGCTAGAAGAGTCGAGTCAGCAACAAGGATTACTACATGATACATAGGCATTGCGTGTGCACATTAGCAAATTAGACTACTGCAGCACGACCTGTTTGCCGTCGTGTGTTTCACTCTCTGTCGTAGCTACTCTTTGGATGTGTACCGGTAGTCGTACCGTTGAACGCAATGAGACTAGACTAATACTACTTGGACAAACGAGCTGCAGTACTGTAGCTACTGTAAATAACTACGGTACTGGCACGTCTTGCATTACAGACACCTGGAAGTAACACGTGGCACATATTACATGCATTGCACTCATTGGCTTGGTTGGCTGATGCTATTTATGTACCTGGTAGGTACCGCGGAACCTAATGATGTATCATAAGTAAGTATTGGCTCTTGCGCGCGAGTCAATGCCTTTTTAGTCGGAGTGTTTCCCCCGCGATCCAAATTTGGAATTTGGCACGGTTGATTTCGGGGCGCAAAGCAAGGTAGGGTCAATGAGCAACGAGCAACGAGTGAGTCCTCAACAAAGTGCACCTACAGTCTACAGTAAAATACGGTACCCTGCAGAGAATATATAACCATTCCTCTCCTTGTGCTTGTGATTGGTTTCTACTTTGTATCATACAGTCCAGCAATCACCTCTCGTTACTCCTGGACAACTCTCGCCATCCCGTCGCGCTCATCCTGCTAGACTACCGCACTTGAAAGTCAAGGATCCAATTTTGCTGTATCTGAAACCGCTGGAAACGGACGAATCTGCAACAAAGAATGCCGTCACACCGATGCGGCAACCGGCTGCTCGCGGCCGCCACTTTTTTCTGGCTCACGGGGGGAGACAGCCTCTGTCCAGGAGTGTCGGCGCAACAAACAGATGCGGGTGATTCTTCCGTCTTGTCGGCCACCGACATTCTCTCCAAGGTCTACGACACGACGGGCGGAGACCGATGGATCAACAACAACAATTGGCAAGACTCCGAAGACGTTTGCTCGTATGAAGGCGTCACATGTTATGCCGACGACTTTGGGGACCAGGCACGTCGTGGGCACGTGCAGAAACTCGATCTTGCCGACAATCACTTGGTGGGGACCTTGGCCACGCAAGTCTTTGACTTGCCCTTTGTGGAGAGTCTGGTCTTTCGCGACAATGGCGACCTTTTCATTGACTTTACGAGGGCGGCAGATGCGGATTATCTAACAGTACTCATTATCAGTGACACGCACGTCAAGAGCTTGGAGGGTATCGGACAGGCCACGTCGCTAGAGACGTTGCATCTGACCAGTCTCGGTATTGGTGGGCCCTTTCCTTCCGAAATCCTTCAGTTGACCAACCTACGGGGCTTGTTTGCCAACTTGAATGGATTTACCGGGACTTTACCGACAGCCATTGGCGAGCTGTCTTTTCTTACCGAGCTTTACCTCTACGACAATGATCTGGATGGTCAGATCCCAACACAGATTGGCTTGCTGTCCAACTTGGAGACGCTGTCCATGTCACAGAATGCTTTTGGTGGAACATTACCGACCGAACTTAACAAGTGCACCAACTTGCAAGAGCTGGCTATCCATCGGTTGGTGGATCAAGAAAAGGGAGAGGGTATCACGGGACCTCTGCCTTCTTTCAGCGAGCTTGCCGAGATTGCCACTGTCTTTTTTGACAACCAGAGATTGTCTGGACCGATTCCCTCCGACTTTTTGGCTAGCGCGCCCATTCACAAGGTTATTTCGGTCGATCTGACCAACAACGCTATTACTGGAGCCGTTCCTGATAGCTTGACGGACTTTCAGCGTCTGAATCTCTACTTGGCGGACAACCAGATTAGTACTCGGTCAGACTTGTTTTGCGCCAAGATTTCGGGCTGGATGGGCGGCGACGTGGGAGTCTCGACACTGGGATGTGACGCCTTTCTCTGTCCGGCAGGAACTACTGCTCCTGACGGTCGCAAGACGGAAACCCAAGAGTGCGTGACGTGTGCCGATTCACAGTATTTTGGAGGCTCCAGTTGCGCCACTACTGCCCAAGGCGAGGTGAACGAAAGAGCCATTTTGGTCAACTTTTACAACAAGGCCGGCGGCCGTTACTGGAAGCAGGCGGTCAACTGGCTGAACCCGGCCAAGTCTGTCTGTGAATGGTCTGGCATCCACTGTACCGACGAAAAGGTCTCGAGCATTAACCTGAAAAGCAATGGACTGACCGACACGCCACCTGCAGAGCTCTTCACGTTGCCCGAGCTCCGCGTTCTCGATCTGAGTTCCAACTCGATCAATTTCAGATTTGCCGGTATTGGCCAGGCTACCAAGCTTGAGGTACTTGACTTGACGCAGTGTGATTTGGATTCACTGGATGGAGTAGATGCGCTCGTTTCTACCAGCATCCGAAAGCTATCTGTCGCCTCCAATTACTTGGAAGGACCCGTGTCCACGGGACTTTTTTCGTTGATAAGCCTCCAAGAGCTCGACATTTCCCACAACCGACTCAATTCCGCATTACCGACACAGATTGGTCTCCTGAGTAAATTGGTTCGTTTCCGTTGCTTTGGCAACAGTTTCACTGGCCAGATCCCCACGCAGATTGGGAATCTTGTACACTTGTTTGAGCTCATGGCTGCCGAGAACGACTTTACTGGCGTTCTTCCGACAACCCTGAATCAACTTACGAATCTGGAGACTTTGTCGCTTCACCAGACGACCTCTCCCAATGGCATTGGCGGACCTCTACTGTCGTTTACGAATCTTGAAGAGCTCACCTCGTTGCAACTGGACGGTAATTCCCTCACCGGGTTTCTGCCCCAGGACATGTTGGCAAACACCCTGCGCGGAAACGACCGGATCGAGCTGCTTCTCAGTAGTAATATTTTGGAAGGTGGCGTACCGGCGACATGGGTAGGTCGATTCCAACAGCTTATTGTGGACCTTTCTGGAAATAGGGTATCGGGATTTGGCTCTGGTATCTGTAACCAAGACGCCTGGATGGACGGCACCGTCGGTCGATTTGACTGTGACGCGATACTGTGCAAGGCAGGAACCTTCAATGAATTCGGAAGACAGTCAACCGTTACATCGGAATGCCGCTCTTGCCCTGAAGCCACATTCTTTGGTGCCCGCGAGTGCGGAAGCGACAGCGGGAACGAGGATGAGGAAATCGATATTCTCAGGGATTTGTATTCTGCGACTCACGGGAACAGCTGGACCAGTAACTCGGGCTGGCAGTCTACCGTGGACTACTGCAGCTGGTACGGAGTTGAGTGCAATGCGGCTGGAAAAGTCGTCAAGTTGAGCTTGGGCCAGAATGGACTTAGCGGCATGCCGCCGTCCTCCATATTTAAACTATCGGCACTCCGCGAACTGAGTCTCGAACGAAACGAAATCAACTTTTCTTTTAATGGAATCTCGCAGGCGACGAGCCTGAGGGTCTTGTACCTGTCGGGTATCAATTTGGACACCGTCGATGGTATCGGCGCTGCCCAAGGTCTCGTGGAACTGCACCTCACCGAAAATGACTTGCAAGGAAGCATTTCCGACGAGATTCTGCAACTGACCAACCTTCGACAGCTCTTTTTGAACTACAACAAGCTAAAGGGACGTATCCCAGCTTCCATTTCGTCTCTACAGAAGCTTGAAGAGCTATTCCTTTTCCACAATCGACTGGGAGGCCAAATTCCAGCCGCGATTGGTTCGCTAAAGAATCTTCGTACGTTGGCTCTTTCTGAAAACAATTTCGAGGGGACCCTGCCACCGGAATTGGGTGATTTGAGCAGCCTTGAAGTCCTTGCGATCCAACGAGAAGGCGGAACGAACAGTACAATATCCGGCAATGTTGGTGTTGATCAAGGCGCAAGTGACGATGTTGGACCGGGTCTAACCGGACCACTGCCTGCGTTCGACAAGCTCCCAAGCCTGAAACAGTTGTTCCTTGGCGTTAACAGCCTTTCGGGTAGCATTCCTTCCAATTTCCTCGACGGCATTGCCGACAAGTCAGAGACGATCGAGGTCGACCTTGTGTCAAACAGATTGTCGGGTCCGTTGCCAGCCTCACTTGCACGGTTTGATCGACTCACTCTCTACGCTTCCGGCAACCAAATCAGTGGCATTCCGGACGGCATCTGTCGAAATGATGACTGGATGAACGGAAATGTAGCGACTGTAGGCTGTGATGCCATCTTGTGCCGGCCAAAATTTTTCAGTGCGCTTGGCCGTCAAACGGATAGCAGTTCGGAGTGTGTGCCTTGTCCTTCGGGTACGTCGGCTGATTTCTTTGGAAGCTTTGAATGCAAGGGCGCCGATGACGACACAGCAGAAAGCGAGCGAGCAATTCTGGAAGACTTATACCGCGTAACTGATGGAGATGGCTGGCAACGCAAGGACGGCTGGATGGATCCTGATGTTTCTGTGTGCTTTTGGTATGGCATAACATGCACGTCCGACGACTCGCGATCCGTGGAATCCATCCATTTGATGCAAAATGGTCTCAGTAAGTTTTCATGAGACAATGCAGCTGTCTTTTATGACTGGAAAACTATCTCAGTGACTTACCACTCGTCTCCACTCTCCTTTGCAGTGGGTAACGTTTCGGGCTCCATTTACGATTTGCCAAATTTGAAGGAACTCAATTTCGCTTCCAACGATATCAGCCTCAGCTTTTCGAGAATAGCGACAGCCCGAAATCTTGAATATCTCAATCTCGATTCGACCGGCCTATCGTCACTTGGTGGAATCGGTCAGGCCCAGACCTTAAAGCTACTTCACGCTGTTGACAACGACTTTGCAGAATTTCCGCAGGAAATCCTTTCACTTTCAACCTTGCAAATCCTAGACTTGTCAGAGAACGCGATCAGGAGCCTCCCTGCTGGTATGGCAAGCCTGTCCAATCTCGTCTTTCTATCTTGCTCTAGGTGCGAACTGGACGGCAACCTCCCCACCTTTCTGGCATCTCTACCGAATTTGGAGTACCTCCGTCTTGACCAGAATGCATTTGTTGGAGTGCTTGGGGACGAATTAGCAGGTCTATCGAAACTCAAGCACTTGGATCTCTCGAAGCAAGTATCTAGTGGTGGTCGTGGTGGACTTGAGGGAAGCGTTCCGTCTTTTTCGAACTTTACCCAATTGACCGAGCTCTATTTGAATGAAAACCAGTTCACGGGGCCACTCACAGTCGACTTTCTGTCGAGCGTGGACAATACCGGAAGTGTGACTGTGGATCTAACGTCCAATCGTTTAACGGGAGAAATTCCTTTGGTATTGGAACGATTTGAAAAGCTTTCCCTGTACCTCGCCGACAACTTGATTGACACGATCCCATCCGAGTTGTGCACCTTGTCATGGAACGAAAAGTCTGGCTCATCGGCCGATTGCGACTTTATCCTCTGCGACAAGGGAAGCTCTAACGGACTCGGCCGTGCAACAAGTGCCCTCCCTTGCCAGCAGTGCATTAATGCCACGGATGCGCCTACCTATGGTAGCACCGACTGTGGAGATGCAGAGGAGAGGGAAATATTGGACATGATATACCGTGAAGCTGGTGGTCTAGGATGGATCTACTCTGACGGTTGGACCTCGCATGACCATCACTGCACTTGGTTCGGGATTGTATGCTACGAGGGTGGCCTGCGAGACAAAAAGGTTCAGTTGATTGACCTCAGCCACAACAATCTCCAGGGGTCTCTTCCAGACTCTATCTGGAGGCTAGTTTATTTGACAGAGCTCAAGCTGCGTGACAACGCAGTCGATGCATCCTTTGCGAAAATCGGAAATGCCCAAAGTCTCAAATCCCTCATCCTTTCGCGAACGAATGTCAAGTCTCTCGTTGGAATTGGAGCTGCTACCTCCCTCGTGTCTCTTCATTTAACGAGCAACGACATTGGCGGTCCCCTGGCGGACGAACTCTTTGATCTTGTCGTTTTGGAAAAGCTCTTTTTGAACTTCAACAGTTTCACAGGCACTTTGCCGACGCTCATTGGTCAGCTCAAGAACCTTAAAGAAATCTATCTTTTGAATAATGCTCTCAATGGGACTCTGCCCACTGAGCTTGGACGCCTGATCCGTATCAATGTCATTTCGCTCGGAGAAAACAACTTCTCTGGTGAAATCCCCTCACACTTGTCCTCTCTACCGTTTCTGGAGGTACTATCTCTTGAGAAAGAGCAACGAATCCTGTCGGATCAATCTTTCGGTAAAGTTCAGAATCCTGGCCTTACAGGAAATCTTCCCCAGTTTCACCGTGCTGCCAAGCTCCGTGAGCTGTATTTGGGATCGAACAGCCTTGAAGGAACGATTCCTTTGACATTTCTCAAGGGAGTGCAGGATAAGTCGGCGATTATCCAGGTTGACTTGACCTCTAATGGGATCCACGGGTCGATTCCAGCGACTTTGGCTTCTTTTGATGACTTGAGACTATATGTCGCAGACAACCAGATCCACGAGATCCCAGACGAAATATGTGAAAAGGACTGGATGGATGGGCTACTCACCTCTGGCTGCGATGCGCTTCTCTGTCCACCTGGAACGTACAACCAGTACGGTCGACGAGTCAATTCCGAGCCGTGTAGAACTTGCGATCACCGCGGTCTTTCCAATTGGTACGGTCGCACACGTTGCGGCGCCATTTTGCCAGAGACGCTTACCGAGGCGGAGATTTTGGAGGAAATCTACTCTGCAACGGGAGGGACAACGTGGGAGGACACGTCTAACTGGCTCAGTCAATCCCGCTCAGTTTGCTCTTGGAAAGGCATTGGCTGCGAAACAGATGATCAAGGCAACCTTGCTATTACTAAGATTGATCTTTCGTCGAATAATCTGCAAGGATACGTCCCTTCAATCGTCTTTTACTTGCCCTCCTTGAGATCACTGAATGTCGCGGGCAACGCTGTTGTCCTTTCGTTTCGCGATATTGAAGACGCCGCTTCGCTCCAAGAGGTTTTCTTTGGTTCGACAAACGTCGTTTCGATTGAAGGGATTGGACAAGCCACGAATCTTCGAACTCTCAAGATGGACAACAACGCCTTTTATGGACGCACGATCCCCGAAGAACTCTATGCTTTGCGCAACCTGGAAATGCTCGACATATCAAACTGTGGATTCACAGGCATACTTTCTTCGACGATTGGAAGCATGACCAAGATCCAGGTTTTTCGTGGCGCCAATAATGACCTGAGCGGAGAACTACCTAGCGCCATCGGATCGCTAGGGCAGCTTAAGGAGCTCACGCTATCGGAATCCAACTTTTATGGAAGTCTGCCCGGAAGCTTTCAGAGTTTGATGTCCCTCCAGTCAATTTCTCTTGACGCGCGCACCAGGAAAACCGCTGGTTTGAGCGGACCCATGCTTTCTTTTTCGGGGCTGGCTCATTTGAGGATCATTGACTTTGGTGGGAATTCCTTGACGGGTAGTGTCCCGAGCGATCTTTTGCAAGCAGTCGACTCTCCCAATGATATCATTGACGTGCGAGTCGACTCGAATCTGCTGACTGGGTCGGTTCCTGCAGACCTCGCCTCCCGCTTCACTCGACTAAATATTGATCTAACGGGTAACGAAATAACAACAATCCCTGATGGATTTTGCGACCAAATTCCTCAATGGTTGGACGGCGATGTGGGCAGATACTCCTGCAGAGGCTTATTATGTCCTTTGGGCACCTATAATGAGTTTGGTCGTCAAACCTCTGAAGAAAACAGATGCTACGACTGTCCAGATTCCGAGGATGCCCCATACCTAGGGAGCCGAATTTGTCCGTCAGTTCTCAAGGCAGAAGCGAGAGAGATCTTAAAGCTCCTCTTTCAGCAGACGGGAGGACCAAAATGGAAGCGAAAGGACGGCTGGCTCAACGACAACGAGGACATTTGCGACTGGTACGGAGTAAGCTGTCGAGATGGCGGCAGTGTCGAGTCTATTATCCTTGGCAGCAACAACCTGATTGGGAGACCACCCAAGGAATTGTTTGAGATTTTTGAATTGACGACACTTTGGCTCTACTCAAATCCAATCGACGTAAGCTTTCAAGGCATTGAGAACGCCAAGACTCTGACCAGTCTACAACTCGATTCTACTGGTTTGAAATCGTTGAGTGGCATTGGAAACGCCCCTTCTCTGGTGGATGTGGATGTGCGCTTTAACCGGCTGAGTGGACCATTACCGAGTGAGATGGATAAGCTTGTCAACCTGGAGACGTTCTTTTGCGGCGACAACGATCTAAGTGGCCGTTTCCCATCTTTTGCAGCAAATAGGAAACTCACGACATTGCGTTGTGGTGGCAACGATTTTGCTGGGCCGCTTCCATCCTTTAACATCCACCCCAACTTGAAGACGTTGGACGTTTCGAATAACCAACTTGTTGGAGCGATTCCAAAAGACTTTTTGGCAGCCGCCAATCCCAACAAGCCCATCTTTATTGATGTGTCTTCGAATCTTATCTCTGGCATTCTGCCTGGATCTCTCAGCCGATTTTCCCAAGTTACCTTGTACGCCAGAGACAACCGGATTGAAGGCATTGATGCCGACCTGTGTGCTAAAGACTCCTGGAATGGAGGAGACGTTGGCCTCTTTGATTGTGACGGCATTCTCTGCCCCGTGGGCTCTTATTCACCACTGGGACGCGCGTCGGATAACGATTCCAAATGTCTCCCTTGTAAGAAGACTGAATACTTTGGGAGCTCCCAGTGCAATGGACTGAGATCTTCGTCATGGTCGAGCTATCTCGTGTCGCGCTATGTTGTTGCCATTGCTGCTATGGTTACATGTATGCATTATTATTCATAATCACTGTTATATATCACTCTAAACATGCTTTGATGAGCTTCGTTTGTCGGTCGAGATGTCGACAGTAGAGTGTCTTTTTTAGTCGAACGAGTCGCAGCAGTGGTTACTCGCTTGCGCTGTTGCTGCGCTGCTTGTCACAATGAGGAAAGTGAATGTCTTTTACAGCGACCGCCACTGATCGCCGCAAGCTCTTGATCGGATCACACTATGACCGACCTAATGTGTCCGGAAGGCGGAGCCTTGGATGAGCGCGTCGTTGCCCAATCAACGCTAGATGCCGCCGAGGAACAGCTGCAGTCTCTTTGTGCGTCGTATGCTGGCACCTTCGTGTCCGTTGAACGTCGTGGGCGATCGATGGAGCAAGCTCTCCAAGACTTGCAGTCAACTGTGAAGACTGTCGAGTCGAAAGTCTTGAATGCTCAGCAGTCGCTCGAACAAGACGACGATAAGGAGACCTCTTTGGCTGTATTGTCGGAGAAACACAGAGTGCGAAGGAGAACACTCCTCCAGCACTCGTCCCTTTTGGAACTCCTAGAGCTACCTTCCTTGATGGATGCTTGCGTTCGCTCCAATCTATACGAAGAAGCACTTAGTATTGCTGCTTTTTCCAACACGCTGGAGCGTCGGCATCAGGACAGCAACGCTGTAGTTAGTAGGGTCATTCTACAGATTCGTTCACGACAGACGGATCTTCGTCGACACTTGTTGCACCGGCTCAAGTCGCACATGACAATGCCAGAGTGTCTAGAAGTTGTTACGGCTCTTCGCCGCTTAAACTCCATTGATCTGGAACGTCAGTCGGAAGTGGACTTGGAAGCGATTCATAATTCTGCGGAACTGCGCTTGCAGGTGGATTTTCTCGAAGCGCGAGACGCTTGGTTGGACTCTACCGCTACCCATGCGGCACCCGGCAGCGCCTCTCGTGCTGCCGCGTTGGGACCAGTGGGATCGTCGGAACAGCTCTTGGATGCCATTGAACGCCATCGAACCCGGTAAGTTTACGAAACAAGGCTTTGTAACGTTACGTTTATCGTCCGTTCCTTTTTCTAACTCCGTCTCTTTTCTACCACCACCATGTGCACACAGTGTCTTTGAAGTCGCCACGCAGTTTAATGCCATCTTTCGGGCCCAGATTACCCAATCAAAAGCATCAGCATCGCTTTTAAGCATGTGGACGTCGCGTCGAGTTCATTCCTTTCTTAAACTCTTGACCATCCAACTCGGTTCCATGGAAGACTCGGCGTCCTTGCGTGACGCGCTGGAAGCCTCGGTCTTTTTCGCCAGCTCAATGGGTCGTCTCGGAGCCGACTTTACTGCGCAGCTTCCTGCTTTGTTTGAACCCAGAATGCACGATCTGATTGTTGCCTTTTGGAGAGACGGAGCGCAACAGTTGGCCGAGACACTCAAGGTTTGCCGCGAAGCGGGTGTCGCTTCACCGCTGATAAGTCACTCGGCACCTACGGAACCAGTATCAGGTGGCGCTTCTTTGACTCCACTGGACGAGCCACAACCTCCTCCACGTCAGCTCATGGTGTTGCCACCTTTGGCACGATTCGTAAACGCTGTCCTTACTGGCTTGAACGAACTTCGACGATGCCTCTTACCTGGAGTCTTTTCTGCTTTGCGAACCACACTTGACGAAGTGATTGTTTTGGTCCAGACTGAGCTGCAAGCCAATGAACGTGCGGTTTTGGCACCTGGTTTGCGGGGAGAAGCAAAACTTTTGCGAGACTTATCAACACGCTTCAAGGCTGTCTTTGCAGAAATTGTCGATCCGTACTTGCGTGGATCCCTGGAAGCCGCTCTTGGTAACGTGGGACAAGCGGAGCACTTTCACAATATTTTACGGAAAAATGAAAAAGAACCAGAGGAAGAAGTCGAACCCGAGATACTCGAAGAAGAAGTCAAGCCGGAGGAAGGGAATGAAGTAGAAGACATTGTTGAAGACGACGCAGAAGAGGAAGGGAATGCAGCAGAAGACATTAACGAGGACGACGTAGAAGAGGAAGGGAATGAAGCAGAAGACATTGTCGAGGACGATGTAGAAGAGGAAAAGGCGGTAGAAGCTGCGATCGACGAACCACAGGAGGAAGCCTACGGTAAGGGTGATTGATAAGCGACAAAGAGAATGATAATCCACCCTTTAGTAAGTATGTTTGCATGTTATACGTTTTGCTTTACTACGGAGCAATGATTGATAGTTGATAATCCACCTTTTAGTAAGTACGTTTGCACGTTATACGTTTTTCTTTATTACGAAGCAATGATTGATAGTCTACAGGAAGGAAACCGAAACGGAGACTACACATAGTACGGCTTGTTAAGGACCGCTTCAATCCACGGTTCAACGAAAACACGGGTCAAGAGGTAAAATATGACACCCAAAAAAATAGAGATTGGGAGAGCCGGAAGAGCATGATGATAGACCGACAAGAGAACAAGCGTACCACCAAGTCCAGCTAGAATTACCAATGTGCAAGCCGCAAAGGTGGCAAAGCTGTATTCTGCAGCCTTGGCCACCAATACAGAATAGAAGATAAAATCTCCAAGACCCAGACGGATGGAATTGCGCTCCGATCCTTCTTCATCATCATCACGCATCTCCGCAAAGACCTTGCCGTTGCGATCAACCCACAGAATACGCTTGGGGCTGCCAAAGCGGTCACGTTCCAGGTAAACCTTCTTTTTGCGTCTTGTAACATGTTCGAGACGACCTCCATGCAGCGGCATACGCACAGTCACAAGAGCCCGCAACTGCTTTGGCGTGGGTTCCTCAGGCAGGTTGAGAGACGCCTCATCCATATCTGCTTGTCCTTCTTGGAGCAAGGGCGAAGCCGCAACGCTGGCGTCGTTGTATCGCTGCGGATACATGGTCTGCATAGATTGAGCAGGCACGGCAACAATATTCAAGCTGTACACCTTGGCAATCGCCAAAGGAATCTTGACAATGGGTCCTTCTCCAGCCTGTCCGGATCGATCATCCCCAATACCCGAGTTGCCATCCTCCTTGGAAAAGCCAGGCATGTCGGACGAAGTGGAAGTGGGACCGGCAACAGGATCGGAAGCCGAAACCGGTGTCCCCGAGCGGGAACGCGACGCCGTTGGCGTCTGCGAGACACTCGATGCACTCCTTGGAATACCGGGGCGCTTTGCTTCGCGGGGAAGGTCAGCTTCAAACAAGAGGCCAGGCATATCCGGAGAGTCTTCTTGCGACATGAGTTCGACCAGAGCCTTCAAGGGACCACACGGAGTCAACACAGCACAGAGATCATAAATGGCCAGCATGAAGAGCAGAGTCCAGATTGTCCAGTCGTCAAAGTAACTGAGATGCCAGGCGAGAATGACCGAAGTGGCAATCAAGTATCCCTGCGTAACGTATTTTGGAACTCCCTCTCCGTAAAAGATGGAAAATACTCCCACAAGGCAAAAGTTAAGGATGAAGAAGCTAAATGAGAACTTGTCGACTGGGATGTTGTAGATCTGAATAGCCACTCGCAAGAGATTGCCTCCCAATACTCCCAGAAGCGTTCCCGAGCAAAATACCATGTACCCAATCAAACATTTCATGAATTTCATTCTGTAAAGAAGGACAATGACAAAAGTCATGCAGCAGATGAAAGAGACCATGACGAGAGCGTTAGCGAGACTGAGCGCAAGCGTACCGGAATCCGAAGTGCTGTTATTGAGACTCCAGACTTGGTAAGCGTCCGCCATTGCCTGCTCTCCTTCGGCGCGTGTCTCATCCGTATTCACGTAGACTACAGCTAAAGCCGAGAGAATCATGGTCAAGGTCACAGGCTTGGCAATGGCGTAGTAGGAAGAGGAGCTGTAGATGAGCTCCTCCATGGTCATTCCAATCTCCTCGTCGTCTTCGTCCTCACTGTCCGAAATGAGGAGACCATCGCGACTGCCATCGCTTCCGCTGTGATCATCACGTCGCATAATTCCGTCTCTCTCTTGGGTATTAACTGGCTCAGTCTGCAGCGTATACGGTGCAGTATCGGACATTTCTCCCTCCAAGGACCCGTACCGGTCGGGAGGCCCCATTGGGGCAGCGTCCACGACGGTATCGTACCGGCTCATGGTGAAATCAGTTGCTGGTTGTGTCGAATGTTGCTTCTTGTTCAGCGAGAGACGAAAATGGGAGCTTTTTGGCGACATCGCGCAGCTTGCACGCGTGCTAACACGGTTCGGGGACCGGGAGCATATCTTTTTCCACAGCCCGTAGAATAGTTATCATTAGCAAAGACTGAGTCGCGTCCATTCGTGACACAGTTGGACCAGTTCGAGCTCGCAAAAAGATTAACAGCTTTTGCAGCAGGGACAAAATGGTTTCTTTCGGGTAGTCTGGTCTAAGCCGTAAGCCAGGTGTTTGCGAGTCTCTAGCCTTTGACATATGCACTCGAACCAGACACTAGGTTGTACCATCAATGAAACAAGAATCAGCTAGATGGAGGCGTTTGACTCAGCATGGTGAAAGGTTGTATTCATAAACACGGCGAGAAGTAACAATCGGGATAACGACGCTAGTAGTAGGAGGGAGGAGGATACTAGTATCTCCCAAGTTAATAGTTATATGTACGGCTAGAGAGAAAAATAGATACAAGTGACACTAGGGTTACTTTATTATAGTTTACATCGGCGTCGATTAGCTCATTCGGGGTTGGGTGCTTGTCAGCTGCGTGTGTAGTGTTTTTACTGCTCCCCGACAATTTCAGGCCTGACAAAATAAAGGTATGATATGCCTAACAAAGGCTCACGATGAATGGCCGGATGGATCACTTGTGACAAGCCAAATGGTGTCACTCTTCCCGAACACTAGTCGTCTTGTCAGTAGTAGAAGCAGTAGCCTCGTCAAGAGTGGTGTCATTTTCAGCCTCTTCTCTGACGCTGGTACTGCTCATTCTCAAAATTGTTTGCTCGCACCTGGCTTCCCTACCGGTCCCTCCACTCATTCCAGAATCCGAAGATATGGACCGATGGCCTCCATTACGAAGAACACTGTTCGACGAGTCATGGCCACAGGGCTGTCGATCGGATGGATTGAAGACCGGTATTTGCTGCTGAAGCTTTCTGTCAATGAGATACTGAGAACTCTCGGCATACGAGTAACTTTCGTTATCGTCAGCTTGAGTTCCCTTGTAGGAAGTCGACCAATCAACGGTTCTACGTTCTGAGGAGAGTCCTAGATCATAGTCGCCGCACGACGTTGCGAAACAACATCCATACGACGACGAAGCGTCGCCGTAGTACGGAGATTGAGCATTCCCCATTCTACCGCCGGCCGCTTTTTCCTGAATAAGTTTGGATCAATCAATCAAACACACTCTCCAAGTCGCCAACGAAAAATGATGGTAGTCTGGTGGTCCAGGCAAGGAAGCACAAAGCTACGCTCGTGCCTTGATCGCTGATGGACACGATACTTGTACGAAGGCAAAAGCAGAGCAAAATGTGAGCTGGTCGGCTCGACCAACGAACCACGGAGTGTCGGTTTGGCGAGAGGGTCAGAAAATGAAAGTGTGACGTGGCGGTCAATAAGTATATTTTCCGACTTGGCGTTTGGCAGTTTTGGCGGGAAACTAAAGACGAGACGGAGTGAGGTCGACACAACGATGACCGAGCGCTGCAAACCAGTAGTGCTGTGCTTGGATAACAGCGCTACGCTCTACTCCTAACAATGATCTACGGACAATGGTTCCGAATAATAGTATGGAGCGTCTTACTACTCTCATTAGATGCACGCGGATCGACAGTCGGAGCAGCATCCACAAGTGTGACTCAAGGGTCGACGACGACGGACCGAGACGAGTGCACCCTCGCACGGGCATGTGAAATGTGTACCATGAGTGACCAAAAGGATATACCAGAATGCATGGCAACTGGAAGAAGAAAAACACTGACCTGTGTACTGTTGGATGATGAAGGTAAGCCATGCATATCGCACGGCATTCGATGTGGCCCTGATTGCTGCAACGCAGCTCACTGTAACATGTAGCTAACATGCGCTTTCTGCATCTCACGCAACCCTCTCTAGACAACGAGATTGGAAAGCGAACAAAGTATCAAAGCTGTAAGCGGACAAGAGCCGAAGAAGAGTTTCGGGTGGTTCGGCTACAAGTCTTGTGTTTGCTGCTGGGTGCCGTTGCGGTCGTGTCGGTTCGAAAACAAAAGATGGTGAGCGCGAGTCTGTTCGATCAACGCAAGTTGCAAGCCGAACAAGCAAGAAAGGAACGAGAGAGACAAAAAGATCAAGCACAGGGAATAGAGCTTGCTTCAGTATTTTCGGAAGAAACCGTGCCTTTGACTTTGACAGACAACAACCCGTCGCTCGAGGTTGTATAGCGATGCATTGTTGCCTTCACTCTTAATTTGTACTTACTACAATAGGCATCTCCGATACCTCAACGTTGAGCTATGCTGCTTGTAGCTTTGCATATTGTCCACCATCGCCTCGTTCAACTTCTTCCTAGCAATCGCTGGCACGCGGCACCAGCGTTGATTGTCGATATGTTGGCACCCGATTAGCCTTGCCTACTCGTTCTGCAGCCTGAATGCTATTGGCATCCCTAGGGCCCTTAATACCCACTTCTCACTCGATACTGGTACCTGTGGCGATGGAGTGAGCTACTCTATGTTATGGTCGACGTGTTGACGCTTGACGCTTGACTGTAGATTCTATGGATAACCCGAACCTAACGGGAGCAGAAAGCATTGTTAAAAATAACGCTGTTTGGTTCCGATTTTCGTCAACGGTTTTTACCTCTGTTCGACACCTTCTCATCATTCACCACTCATCAGATCGACACTCTGAAAGCTACTGCCGTTGACGGTTCGAGTGCTACTACTGCAGCACCAGGCATGAGCTACCCATCACCGGCCTCGACGGATGAACTAGTGAGCAAGGTTCTTGTGGACTTCAAGACGCATGACTACCGTGGCTTTATCTTTGTTGTCCACGCAACATATGGCTTGATGCTTCTACGATGCACGCGCAAAAAGAACAAGCCTCTGCATTGGCAGCTTCCAGGGGGTCATGTAGATGAGCCAGAGTTTAATAAAGCTGCCGAAGAGAATAGTGACAGAAAGACCCAGCTCTCGGCTGCGGGGAAAATGGGCGCCGCACGCGAGTTGTTCGAAGAAACAGGAATTGATGTACGCAAAGAGTTGGACCGTTTGCAGCCAGCAAATCTTCGCACCAAGACCAAGGCCAAGAAAGGAGTCGAACTATTACAGAACGAATACAAATACCGTTTGTTTTACTTTCTTTCGGTAACCGACACCGACTTTCCCAGCAAAGGTGAAACGCCGTTTGGAACGGACGGGAAACACCTGAAGGTAAGGAACGACTTGGATATTGCATTGCCTTCGAGAAGACTACCTCCACGTCACTATTCTCACTCTTTCTCACGCTGCGAACTGTGAACTATCTGTATAGTTAAAGCTTTCTATTGAGCACTCTGGCTTTATCTTTCAGCCGGAACCACCGCAAGCGGCGGAAATGCTCAAGTTGCATTCCGGTGGAAGAGTATCCGAAGCTTTATTAATGGCCATGGAAGGGAAACCCGAAGCGGATGATTCGGCAAGCAGTGATATCGCTACCCCAATAGCAGAAATCAAGTCGTCCCCTGCACGGAGTCCATACGCGATTCCTTCTCGTAGCTTGAGCGCCGACAGAGGAGTCGGTGACGAGCCCATCGACTTGCTGCCGCCTCCACCGAAAAAGAACATATTTTGTTGCTTTGGCCGTTGATGTCTGAGGCGTCAACTACTAGCTAGTACTATACATAGCCACACCATAACATCCTGCAACAAACTAATTCGTATATACTTTACACTCTGATGCAGTGCGCTGCTGGCATGATGTCCTTGGTCGTTAGTACTAGCTAGGAAGAGGATCGCTAGAAAGAGAAAAATGACTGACTCTTAGCTTGGGCGCTCACTCACCAGTAATCTTATGGTCTAGGATAGTACATGATGTATATAATGCGGCTATGATAGGTCATACGGTAAAAAGAGTGAGTAGACTACGACGTAGACTACCGAAAAAGTAGTTAACTAGTCTAGTTAGCGTAGCGGTACCGGTAGACTACGGTCTACGGTATTAGGAGAGACTGCCGGCAAAGAGAAAAAAAATGAAAAATGTAAAATCAGCTTTTTATGTCGAAAAGCGACACGGATCGGTACACACACAAGGCCCGCTGGCGACAATAAAAAACGACAATGGCTTCACTTCTCGCTTCATGCGTCTTACTCTTCGACTGCATGACATGCGAACGCATCCATAGTCCACAACTCGAGTCGATTCGGCATATCGCCAATTTACCTGCTACTACTAAAAGCCCGACACAGAATGAAGCCCAAAGGACTCTCCCTCAACGTGGACCTCATCAATCGTCAAAGTCTCGACGAAAGTCTGGATTTCCACACGGGTGATACCACCTATCGCCAGGACGGTGTTTCAATTGGGAAAGACTATCTTCGCCTCGAAGGACTCACTGTCACTCGAGGAGAGCTGACGCCTGAGTCTCTATCCTCGCACGAAATCGTTGGCAAAGGTGCTTTCAGCACTGTCCGACGTGCTGTTTGGAGACGAAAGGCTGTCGATATTGAACCTCTTTCTGTCGCCATTAAACAGTTCTCATTGATGGAATCATCCAAGCAGCGACGAGAAATGTTGCTGAAGGAGTTGAGAGCTCTGTGTCGAATGGATAACGAATGTTTGGTGCATCTACACGGAGCTTTTTTGGAGGCAGATGCCGAAAGCGTCACCATGGTCTTAGAATTTTGTGACAAGGGATCACTCCATGATCTGCTTGGCAACCAACATCAGCGGCCCTTGTCCGAATATATGGTTGCTCCCATTGCGTACCAGACGCTGTGCGGCCTCTCGTTCTTGCACCAGCACCGCTTACTGCATCGCGACATCAAACCCCAAAATATCTTGCTGCATTCGAATGGCTCGGTCAAGCTGTGCGACTTTGGAATTTCGACACTGGGAGACCAGTCTCTCAATATGACTGTAGTAGGTACAACAAGATTTATGGCACCCGAACGGTTGCGTGCTAGAACCTACGGCCGCTCCAGTGACGTCTGGAGTCTTGGTCTCGTCTTGTTGGAATGCTCGACTGGAGTAGCGCCCTTTGATGATGTGACGTCCATGGTGGAACTGGTGGTGACTGTGGAAGAAGCATCTGTGGAAGAGCTTGTCCCCAGTAGCCTAGACAAGAACCTACGAGAGATTCTGATTGGTTGCTTGCGACAGGAACCTGGTACGTGAAAGAAAAGAGGCTGTCAATTGTGTCTATGATACCAATCGTCCAACCACTAATTTCGCTCCATACGTTCGCCTATCCTCCAACAGCCAAACGAATCCCAGCGCAAGTTCTTTTGAAATCACCATGGTTCCTACGAACCCATGACATTAGTGATGTGAAGTCAGCTAGAGAAAAGGTGTGCTGTAGTTTAGAAACGCGCAAATAAATATTGAGGTAAACGTCAGCTTAGATAATTAGTCTGCAGGTATTATTCTTACTACTCTGTATTTTACATAAACATTAGCAATCTAGAAACTTGGCAGCAATCAAGAGCTCCAACGCAACCTCGGGCTCAATTGCAAACTCTGGGATACGACTTGTACTGTTGCTGTGCTGGGCCTTGTAGTGCAGATACCGCACTACTCGTTCCAGGATATAGCCATCAATATCAGGGAATCGGATGACATTCTCTTGCGCCTCTCGAAAGGACCCTTCCAGCATTAAGCGAATCGTCTTGCTGCTCGCAATGGCAATTTCCCGATCCAGGAAAAACTCGTGCCCTTCGGCAGAGACCAGCTTGACAAAGATTGTTTCTTCCTCGCTCATTATATATCTTCTGTATCGCTGCTCTTGTTGAGGTTATTTCGCCAATCGTACTCGTGGCCGTAAACTTAACAGAACGTATCTTAGAGACGAGGAAGAGACTGAAACCGTGTGGATGATAGGGATAATAGGTTGGGTGGGCATACAATATACAATGTATGCGGTGCGCTCTTTCATTGTGAAGTGCGAGCCACGCGAAAGCCGCGAAACGGAAAATTCACTGTTTTGGCGCGAAGCGACGAGTACCGGTAGCATCACCACCACCACCCACCACCACCACCCACCACCACCACCAGCCGAGGCATAGATTAAGACGACGATAGAGGGCAGGGGCGAGGCGTCGCTGTCGATAGAATGGTACCATACGGTAAGCGGCAAGGTGGTGGCCATGAGATGCAGCTCCCTTGTTGTGTACTCCGTGATCACAGTGTCGCTCACATCGTCCAATGTAAGGGCTTTCTCCATGGGTAGATCTCCCGTTTCTTCCCTTCTTCAACACCAGCCTGGATGCACTTCAAGTTCCACGAGAATGGCCTTTACATTACCGCACAACGTGGTCGAGGGAACGTCTGCGCAACTGCTCGTTTCCATTGAAGACTACTTGGGACCTGGAGACGGCAAGATTGGCTTGATACTGGCTAGTCAGAGTCCGCGGAGGCAGGAAATCCTCGACATGATGGGTCTAGCAGGACTTTTCGAGGCTGTGCCGTCTCCTCTAGACGAGACAGCATTACAGATTCACCTGATGGAACAGGAGG
>Ga0307981_1000687_pt1 | contig 32902 bp, 28 predicted proteins | sample OrgLakmetagen987_FD_201849 | JGI IMG/M metagenome (GOLD analysis project Ga0307981, IMG submission 201849) | Saline water microbial communities from Organic Lake, Antarctica - #987 | ecosystem: Environmental > Aquatic > Non-marine Saline and Alkaline > Saline | place: Antarctica: Organic Lake... | reverse complement strand
CGCTTTGTAACTGGAACCTGTCCAAAATGTGGCAACGAAGATGCTTATGGAGACCAATGCGAAAAATGTGGGTCTTCGCTTAGTGCGAATGACTTAATTAATCCTGTTTCTGCTATTACTGGAAACAAACCCATTACGAAAAAAACAAAACATTGGTATTTACCTTTAAATCAATACTCAGATTGGCTAAAAGAATGGATTTTAAAAGACCACAAAATGGACTGGAAACCCAATGTTTATGGTCAATGCAAATCTTGGATAGATGATGGTTTACGCTCAAGAGCAGTTACAAGAGATTTAGATTGGGGCATTCCAGTGCCTGTTGAAGGCGCTGATGGAAAAGTGCTCTATGTATGGTTTGATGCGCCAATTGGTTACATTTCTGCTTCCAAAGAATGGGCTATTCGTGAAGGAAAGAATTGGGAACCTTATTGGAAAGACCAAGACACTAAATTGGTACACTTTATAGGGAAGGATAATATTGTTTTTCATTGCATTATTTTTCCAGTCATGTTGAAAGCAGAGGGAAGCTACATCTTACCTGATAATGTTCCAGCTAACGAGTTTTTGAATTTGGAAGGACAGAAACTTTCCACATCAAAAAACTGGGCAGTTTGGTTGCATGAGTATTTAGAAGATTTTCCTGGTAAAGAAGATGTTCTTCGATATGCTCTAACAGCAAATGCACCAGAAACCAAAGACAATGATTTTACGTGGAAGGACTTTCAGACCCGTAACAATTCTGAATTGGTAGGGATTTTCGGAAATTTCATCAATCGAATTGTGGTATTGACTAATAAATATTACCAAGGAAAAGTTCCAACTAAAGGCAACTTGGAAGCAATTGATGTGAATGTCTTACAAGAAATTAAAAAATATACCACTACCATTTCAAATTCATTAGAAAAATACCGATTTAGGGAAGCGCAAGCAGAAATGATGAATTTAGCTCGATTAGGAAACAAATACTTGGCTGATGAAGAGCCATGGAAAAAAGCTAAAACCGACCCAAACCGAACTGAAACCATTATGTATGTGGGTCTACAAATTGCAAGTGCATTAGCCGTAATAGCTGAACCTTTTTTGCCGTTTACAAGTAATAAGCTTAGAAAAATGCTCAATCAAGACTCGGAGAATAAGATCAATTGGAATGATTTAGCACACACAGAAGAGTTACTTTCAGAAGGGCATCAAATTGAGCAAGCTGAACTTCTTTTTGCAAAAGTGGAAGATGATGAAATTCAGCAGCAACTGGATAAATTGAAAGCAACAAAAATAGAAAATGCAGACACAAACAAAGTTGAACCTGAAAAGGAAATCATTAGTTTTGATGATTTCACAAAGTTAGATTTACGTGTTGGCACTATATTAGAAGCCAAAAAAATACCTAAAACTAAAAAATTATTAGAGCTAAAAGTAGATGTAGGTTTAAATATTAGAACCATTGTTTCAGGAATAGCAGAAAGTTTTAAACCAGATGAAATCATCGGTAAACAAGTTTGTGTTTTAGTAAACTTAGCCTCTAGAAAGCTGAAGGGAGTAGAAAGTGAAGGTATGATTTTAATGACCCAAAGCAAAGAAGGAAAACTCATATTTGTTAATCCGAATGCGAAAAATATTCCCAATGGTGAAATAATTTCATAACTTTGAAAATTAAATTAAAATAATTTTTATGAATACTGAAGAGATATCAACTTTCATTAATCATGGTATAAAAACCTTAATATCTTACTTACCTAGTATTATTGCAGCAATTGTAATATTTATACTTGGTTTGTGGGTGATAAAATTTATAAAAGGCAGAGTACGCAAAGTAATGGAGAAACGGGAAATAGACCCCGGAGTAATTGGCTTTGCAAGTAATATTTTAGGTGTTGTATTGAAGATTGTATTGTTTATTGTAGTGATCACAAAATTAGGTGTAGAGACTACTTCTTTTGCTGCAATATTGGCGGCAGCTGGACTTGCAATAGGTTTAGCGCTTCAGGGTTCTTTGTCTAACTTTGCTGGGGGTGTTTTAATTATTGTATTAAAACCTTTTAAACAAGGTAATTTTATAGAAGCACAAGGCGAATCTGGAACTGTTACAGATATCAGCATTTTTTATACCATGCTAACGACACCAAACAATCAACGTGTTGTAATTCCTAATGGACAATTATCTAATAACAAAGTAATAAACTATAGTTATGAGCCAATCCGAAGGGATGTAGTTACTGTAGGAATTTCATATGATAGTGACATTAAAAAGGCAAGAGAAGTTTTATTATCTATTTTAAATGAAGATAAACGTACGCTCAAAGATCCAGCTCCTGTTGTTTTTCTAGGAGGTTTAGGTGATAATTCAGTTGATTTATCGGTTCGATACTGGGCAAAGAATGAAGATTTTTGGGGCTTACATTTCGATTTTATGGAAAAATTAAAAGTAGACTTAGAAGCTGCAGGTATTTCATTCCCTTTCCCACAACGAGATGTTCATTTAATTAAGGAATAGTAAGGCTGTTTTATTGTTGTCTTTAATTGGTATTGTTTTTGTTGCATCATTCTTAAAGTTGCATTTGTTTAATTTGAGATTTCTTTAATCATAAATGTAATGTGCCAATATTGAATAAAATTGTAATTATGAGATACGCTAAAAGAAATACTATTTTTATTTTATTATTTTCCTTTTCATTTGCATTTTCTCAGGTTAGTAATTTAGGCTCACTTAAAGATTTAGAATCAATTAATACATTGAGAAACCATAATGGTGGACAAACAATTGATGTTAATAATGTAAAAGGCTCACCCTACTTAGAAGAAGATTTTAAAAAAGGAATGTTAATACGTGAAGGGGAAGAGATAGTATTATACATCCGCTTTAATGTATACTCTGATAATTTTGAGGTCAAGAATAATTCTTCAGATAAAAAGATAACAGTTTTGCCTAGAAGCAATACCTTTAAAATTCAGCTGGGAGGCAGAAAATATATTTTCACTCAAAGTAATTATGTGTTCAATGAAACTGGTTCTGGTTATCTAGCAATGATTTCCGAACCTAACGCTAAATTTACTTTATACAAAGAATTTTTTTCGGATTACACACCTAAGAAAGAAGGAGCTACTCCCTATGACATGGCTAAGCCTGCAATGATTGAAACTGAATATAAATACTTTTTGAAAGATAATGAATCAGAAAAATTTATTGAATTGGAAGATCACAAAAAACGTATCCTAGATGCTTTTCCAAAGGGTCTTCAAAATCAGATTAAGTCTTTTATGAAAGTAAATGATTTAAACTTGAGAGGTAAAGATCTTGAAATAGAAGCTGAACTGCTAAAGATAATTGACTTTTCAAACACAATCTAAAAATCATTTGAGTAATTGGACGCTATTTATATTTTATGAGTAGATGCATAACTAAACTAAATTGACAAAAACTCTTTGTAGTTAAATTAGGCACGCTATTTGAACAACATTAATCTTAACTATTAAAAACACTACTATGAAAATTTTTAAAACCGTCAGCCTTTTTATTTTATTATTTACTTTTACTTTCTCTTTTTCTCAAATGCGAGGATTAGGAGCTTTAAAAGATCTAGAAATGGTAAATATTTTGAACAACCCAGAAGGGAAGGAAACCATTAATTTAGATAAAATTAGCGGCTCCCCTTATCTTGAAGAACAATTTGTAAAAGGAATATTAGGAAACAAAGGCGATGATGAAAAACTATCGCTTTACATTCGTTACAATGTCTTTTCAGATAATTTTGAGGTAAAGTATAATATTACAGATAGCAAAGTAACAATTATAGATAGAACCAATAAGTTTGATATAGCCTTACGTGGTAAGAAATTTATTTTTACCCAAAGTAACTATATTTTTAAAGAAACAGGAACTGGATACTTAGGAATGCTATCTGACCCTGATGCAAAACATACTTTATATAAAAGATATTATTCTGAATACACCCCTGAACAAGCAGCTGCAAACACTTATGCTATGGCTAAGCCTGCTAAAGTAGAAACAAAATACAACTACTACTTAAAAAATAATGAAACAGGAAAATTTACAATGATAGAAGACCACAGAAAAAGAATCATTGAAGATTTACCTATGGAATTTCAAAGTAAAGTGAAATCTTTCATTAAGAAAAATAATTTGAAAATGAGAGGAGAAGAAGTTGAAGTTGAAGCAGATATGCGTAAGGTAGTAGATTACATAAATACACTATAAATTTATGAAATTGGAGGTTAAGCCTTTTTAGAACCTGCTACAAAATCTTTTAAGTAAAAAGGTTCGAAGTAAGCAGTATCTTCAAAATCTTTTTTCTGAAATTTACTATATGCCAATATGGCTTGCTCTTTTGCAGAAGGAACAAATTCAGAATAAAATAGTGCATTAGGATGCTTACAGATTGTACTGAATTTTAATGCTCCTGAGCCCATAAAGTGAACTTGGTTAGTAGACAGATAAGCTTCAAAGGAGTTTTCTTCTAAAACAACGGCTTCAACAGAATTTAAAGGTGTATGTTCGGCAGAAAAAACCTGAGCATACACCTCCATTCTTCTAGCATCTAGAATAGGTAATATGTATCCAGAATCAACTTTAATTTGATGTGCTAGCGCTTCTAAAGTGCCAACTGAAATTAAAGGAACTTTTATTCCAAAAGCCAATCCTTTTGCTGCAGATACTCCAATTCTCAAGCCTGTGTAAGAACCAGGTCCTTTACTCACAGATATGGCATCTATGTTATTTATATTTACGCTAGATTCAGCTAATACGTCTAGTATAAAATCGTGTAAATGTTCAGCATGGCTAAAATTAGCAGCATTTAATTCTTTAGCAGCAACTACTTTACCATCTTTTGTTAAGGCGACAGAACAATTTGTTGTAGCGCTTTCTATGCAAAGTATATATGCCAAATCTGAAGGTTTGAGTTAGTAATCTATAGGGCGGATTCCAAAAAATAGTTCCAGTACTTTTATTTGAAAAATAAAATTGTATTTGGCTTGTATCAATTGGTTTTCTGAATTGGTCAATCTGAATTTAGATTGCGTAAATTCAAAGCCGTTAGAAATTCCAACATCAAAGCGTTCTTTTGCATAGTTAAATGCAGTTTGTTGAGATTCCACTGCTTTTAATGCTGCGTCGTATGCTTTTGCAGCACCTTGTGCATCAAGATAAGCTTGATAAACATTAGACTCTAAATTCAATTCTATTTGTTCCAACTGAAACTCGGTTCGTTCTACATTTATTTCGTTTCTAGTTACTTGATTTCGAACAGATAAACCATTAAAAACAGGAATGTTTAATTGTAGACCAAAAGCATAACCATCATTGTTCCGCAATTGGTCAAAAAATGGATCTGCATTTGCAGTTTCTAATAAAAAATTTGGTTGAACCACAGACTGACCAGTAGATTCAACGACACCTATTTGTTGCGTAGGATTAACTGGGTCTATTCCAGCTGAAACGATATTGTCTCTATCACTTTCTCTAGTATTGTAATTAAAAAATCCATTTAGGCTAGGATAGTATTGGCTTTTTGCTATTTGTAAATCTTTTTTTGCTAACTCTACATCTTGTTCTGCAATCATAATTTCGTAGCGCTCCCGCTTTGCACTTTCAATGATTTCATCTGGTGTTTTTTCTAAGATTTCAGTAATAGGAATGTCATAGTCTTCATCTGCAATATCGAAATTTTCATAATCCTTAATGAGTAAATTTTGAGCTAAACCAATAAGACTTACTTGAATATCATTTTCTGCTATTGCCATTTGTCTTAGTTCATCTGCATTTTGAGCTTTTATTTCCAAAATTTCTCCTTCTGGAAGAGAACCAGCATCCACTAAAGCTTGTGTTTGAGTTAATTGTTCTTGCGTAACTTTATTTTGCTCTACTAAAATAGCCAGACTCTGCTTACTTACTAAAACTTGCAAATAAGAGTTTGCAACAGCAAGAGAGATATCATCTTTAATTTGGTTTAGATTATACGTAGTAGCTAATCTGCTTATTTTTGCACGTTCAAATTGATGTAAATTAGATAACCCATTAAATATAGAAATACTAGAAGTAGCATTAATCGAAAAATTTCGGTTTACTTGTTGTTCTAATAAACCAGTGGTAATATTTTGAGTTAAACCAGAAACCCATTGATTATTTGCTCCGATATTTAAACTTGGGAGATAATTCCCTATCGCGTCTTTTAAATTTACTTCAGCATCTTGCAAATTTAATTCTGTTTGCTTTACGGTAATGTTGTTTTCTAAAGCATGACTAATACAGGCTTCTAATGTCCACTTTTGGTTTTGCGCAAAAATGGCAGAACTAGTAACTAGTGCAAGCAAAAATAGAAAAAGGTTATAGGTGACTTTCATAAGTATAGTTTTAGGGTTTCTTAAAATCGTCTAGGACTTTCAGAATTAGGTGCATCAATTCTGTTCCACACTTTTATCTTATCGTCTTTATCCAATCCAGATTTTACGTATACGTTTATTCCATCACTAAGGCCTAGTTCAATATCGCGACGTTCAAATTTTTGGTCTCCTACTTCTACTTCTACGTATGGTGCTTTTGTTTCTTTGTCAAATTGAACTAAGGCTTCTTCAATGGCCATTACATCTACTTCTTTTTCAAGAATAATAGAAGCATTTGCGCTTAAACCTGCACGAATAAAAATTCCTTTGGTTTCTTTTAAACTACCCTCTATTTCAAATTGAACGGCACCATTTTCTTCTACTCCTTGTGGTGCGATGTAATCCAAAATAGCATCAAAAGTTACATTTTCTATGGCTCCAACTGTAATTTCTAGTGGCAGTGTTTCTTTTATTTTACCCACTTCAGATTCATCTACTTTACCTTCAAAAATCATATCGTCTACCTTTGCAATGGTAGCGATGGTTGTTCCTTCGTTAAAGTTGTTGGCTTCAATTACTTGATTTCCAACTTTTACTGGCACACTCAATACCATTCCAGAAATTCGTGCCTTTATTTCGGTAGTAGCAGCATTACCAGCATCTTTGGTAGTTCCAGTTTGAATAATCTCATAATTCTCTTCAGCAGCAGCTACATTTTGTTTAGCATTGTCAAATGAATTTTTGGCCAAATCATAATCATTAGCAGAAATCACTCCTTTTTGAAATAATTCATCTTGACGATTAAACAATTTCTTCTCATTTTCTAAATTTATTTTAGTCTGCCGCAATTGATTTTTCGCCGAATTTAAGCTAGTAATATTGGGTACTACCTTAAGCTGTGCTACCAAATCTCCTACTTGAACGGTGTCTCCAGGTTTTACTAAAAGGACATCTACAATTCCAGAAATGTTGGGCTTTACTTCTACTTCCTCTCGGGGTTTTAAAGTTCCTGTCGCAACTGTTTTCCGAATGATGGTTTCAATAGTAGATTGCTTGGTTTGATAAACCACAGGGCTTTCTTGATTTTTTTGATACAAATAATACAATGATCCACCAAAGAGTGAAACAATGATTAGGAGAACAATAATGGTAATGGCTTTCTTCATTTTAATTTAGGTATTAGGTTTGTAGGTTTGTCTTTTATTCGGTTCGTAAAGCATCAACTGGCTTAACTTTTACAGCAATTTGTGCTGGTATTAATCCGGCTAACAGTCCAGATATGATTAATATAATGAGTGCTATAATTACAGTAGTTAAATCTACACTTGGGTTTATAAATGGTAAATCTCCGTCTTCTGGCAATAAATTATTGACCAAAGTAAGTATTCCAGTAGCAAATACAATACCTGCCATGCCAGCAATGATAGTTAAAAAAACAGATTCGAATAGTATTTGTCCTTTGATATTCCAAGGAGAGGCGCCAAGAGCTCTTCTTACTCCAATTTCATTTGTTCGTTCTTTAACTACTATGAGCATAATGTTTACAATACCAATTACTCCAGAAAGTAAAACCAAAATACCTACAAAATAGGCAATTCCATTTAAGGCAATAAACAAGCCCTGAATTTTTGAATATTGTTCATACAAATCAAAATTACCAATTGCGCGATCATCTTCAGGATGTATACGATGGTTTAATTTTATGATGCTAAAAATTTGATTCTTTAGTTCTGTTATGGAAAATTTATCCTTTGCAGTAATTGCCATCCAACCTACTACTTCACCGTAGTTGAAGGCTTGTGAAAAAGCGGTAAAAGGTGTGTAAATTTGTTTTTGTTCTTCCTCAGCATCTCCTCCACCAAATCCTCGTTTTTTATAGATGCCAATAACCATGAAATTTACACCACTAATTTTGATATACGTGCCAAGGGGATTTTCATCTATTTCGTATAATTCACTTTGCACACCCGTACCTATAACCGCAACTTTACGTTTGTTGTCGATATCATTTTGATTTACAAAACGTCCTTTTAGAATCTTCAAAGATTCCTGATTCAAGATTTCGGGATAATCTCCGTATACGTTGAATGCTCCATTTTTTAAGCCACGAACAACATTATTTGCCCCTCCAAATCCTCCAAGTTGATTTCTTGGGGATACATATTCCAAGCCGTTCACTTTTTGTTTAATGGATGCAACGTCATCCGTATCAAAATTATAACGCCGTCCTTTTGGTAAACCATCATAAGGCTTCGATGCAGTTTGAGTCCACATAAACATAGAATTAGAAGAAATACCCGAAAAAGATTGGGTTACTCCATTTTCTAATCCATTACCAGCAGCAAGTAAAATCACAAGAATAAAAATACCCCAAAACACTCCAAAAGCAGTTAATACCGTTCTAAAAATATTAGCGGAAAGGGATTCAATTACTTCGTTCCATTTGTCTCTATTAAACATATTATTCGTCTCTTAATGCATCTATTGGTTTGATACTCGCGCCTCTCCAAGATGGAAAAAACCCTGCAACAGCCCCAGCGATTATTAGTAATATAACGGTAGTTATGGCAATGCTAAAGTTTACAGAAGGATTTACCATAAAATCCGTTTCAATTAAAGGTCCAACAAATTCGAGTAAACTCAAAGCTAATATTAGTCCAACCATACCAGAAAAAGCAGTAACAAAAATAGACTCATGAAGAATCATTCCTATAATTGATATGGGTCTAGCTCCTAATGCCTTTCTAATTCCGATTTCTTTGGTTCGTTCTTTTACGATAATCAACATGATATTACTTACCCCGATTATTCCGGCTAGTAGTGTAGCGATACCTACAAACCAAAAGAAAATACGCATTGCAGATATAAGTTGGTAAATCTCCTTTGTGTTTTCGATATTGTTACTTATATATAAGCCGCTCGTATCCATGGGATTAATCATAAGCTTTGCTTTCAAATCACGTTCAATTTCAGCTGTAAATTTTTGGGATTCAGCAAGCGCTTCTTCGTAGTTGTCTATTTTAGGTAATGTAAAGCCCATAGATCTTATTTTGTTTCCTGCTCCAGAAACCACTTGTGTTGTAGTAACAGGCAGGAATACACGTGATTCCTCTCTCTCTCCACCTGGGTCTGTAAAGACACCAACCACTTTAAAATTTAAATCGGTTACGATAATGTATTCTCCAATGGGCGATTTATCTTTAAATAAATCGTTTTTAACTCGATTTCCAATCACCACTACCTTTTCAGCATTGTCAATATCGCTTTGGTTGATAAACCTTCCTTCAATTATTGATGCACTTTCTAAGTATTGAAAATCTGGCATAACTCCTTCCACTCGATAGCTTCCAAATTCTTTTTTATATGAAGTTAAACCACCTCTGTTTTGATAAACGGAAGATTTGTAAACCACTTCCTCTTTGTCACCTAGCGCTAGTTCATAGTCTTCATCGGTGAATTGAATTCTTCTTTTGGGATTTAATCCTTTGTATGCTAATGAAGTATATCCTGGATATATATTAATAATATTTGCAGCGTCACGTTGGAATTGATCTTCAACACCATTTTGCATACCTACGCTTACACCTAATAAAATAACCAAGATAAAAATCCCAGAACCCACAGAAACACCCGTTAAAAAAGTACGGAGCTTGTTCTTGCTAATGGTTTCAAAAATTTCTTGCCAACGTTCTAAACTAAACATGTGATAGCGCTCTTACTTGTTCCACTTTCTCATCTTTTATAATTAAGCCGTCTTTTAGGTAAACAATGCGTTTAGTCATTTGTGCAATATCTTCTTCATGAGTTACTACTAATATAGTTTTACCTTCATCATTAATTTTCTGAATCAAATCCATAATTTCATAAGAAGTTGTAGAATCTAGTGCACCTGTTAGCTCATCGGCTAGTAATACTTTTGGGTGGCTGCCTAAAGCTCGAGCAATAGCAACTCTTTGTTTTTGACCACCAGAAAGCTCGTTTGGTTTGTGGCTCGCCCAGTCTGCTAAGCCTACTTTCTCTAGATAACTCATGGCTCTATCATTCCGCTCTCCACGAGGAAGGCCTTGGTAATATAAAGGTAAAGCAACATTATCTAAAGCTGATTTATAATTTATCAAATTGAAAGATTGAAAGATAAATCCTAAAAACTTATTTCGGTAATTGGCAGCTACTCTCTCGTTTAAATTTTTAATCGGTACGCCATCTAAGTGATACGTACCCGAATCTGCTTCATCAAGAATGCCAAGAATATTTAAAAGTGTAGATTTTCCAGAACCAGAAGAACCCATGATTGAAACCAGTTCACCCTCTTTAACACTAAAGTTAATTCCTTTTAGAACATGTAGAGAATTCTTACCTATTTTGTAAGATTTATGTAAATCTTTAATTTCAATCATGAATGTAACTTTGCTTATAGGACTTAAGTATTACAAAAATGTTACAAAATTAAACTGTTATAAGATTGTTAAAGCTATTTTGAGCGACCCCTATATTATAATAACTGCTTTAATTTCATTTATTTTAAAAAAAAACTTTACATTGCTAAAAATTTTATAAAATGAAAAAAATTATACTATATGTAAGCTTATGTTTATTTACTTTATCTGCTTTGAGTCAGGTATCTAATGAGGGTAATCCTAAAAGCTGGAAAGTTGATGTTGAAAACACAAGCCCAATTATTTTGCCAGATTTCGATTTGAAAAAGCTTCAAAGAGAAGATGCTATAAATGATGAGTTAGACAATATTCCTTGGCGTTTTGGTTACGAACATTCCGTTAGTTATGGCTTAGATAATGCTGGAACTTGGCAAGAATTACCAAATGGTGATCGCTTTTGGTTGGCTAGTTTTAAGTCAAATGGTGCTAAAACCCTGAACTTTATTTTCGATCAGTTTTACATCCCAGAAGGCGGTAAACTTTATTTTTATAACGAAGATAAAACAGATCTTTTAGGAGCATATACTAGCTCTCAAAACTCAGATGAAATGATTTTTGGTTCATGGTTAGTTGAAGGTGAGCATGTTTATGTTGAATACTTTGAACCTAAACAAGTTTTAGGTCAGGGAGCTTTCAATATTAGTCAAATAGTACATGGCTATCGCTCTGTTACAGATAATGAAAGCATACAAAAGGCATTGAATGATTCTGGCGCCTGTAATTTAGATGTTGACTGCCCAATTGGTGATGATTACACAGATTTAAAAGACCACTTAAAAAAATCAGTAGGGTTAATTGTTGTAGGTGGTTCTGGGTTTTGTACAGGAACTTTAATTAACAATACCGCAAATAATGGGGATCAATACTTTTTAACCGCTAACCATTGTTTAGGAGGTGGACTTGGTAGTTGGGCATTTCGATTCAATTGGACCAGTCCAAATCCAGTTTGCGCTACTTTTTCAAATTCTCCAAATGGAACTTTTGACCAAACAGCAAGCGGGGCAATACTAAGAGCCAGTAATTCTGAATCTGATGTAGCCCTAATAGAAATTATTCCCAATTTACCTGATAGTTGGGATTTAGTTTGGGCTGGATGGGATAGAACCAATACTAATCCAGATTTAGCAGTGAGTATTCATCATCCTAGCGGAGACATCATGAAAGTATGTAGAGATGATAACGGACCGACACAAACAACTACAGGATTTAACGGAAATCCAACAGTGCAAATGTGGCTTGTTGGGAATTGGGAATTGGGTGTAACAGAACCAGGCTCTTCAGGCTCTGCATTATTTGATGAGAATGGAAGAATTATAGGTCAATTAGCAGGAGGTTCTGCTGCATGTTCTGGAACATCGGACAATAATGGGTTTGATATTTTTGGTCGTTTTGCTACTTCTTGGGATTTTGGAAATACTTCTAGTTCGCGGTTAAGTGATTGGTTAGACCCAAATAATACAGGTCAAACTACATTAGATGCGTTTCCGTCTTTAGACAATTTTAACAATGATCTTGCTGTACAAGTAGATGGCTTAGATGATGTTTGTGATAATATTGTTAGTCCAGATATTATTATTTCAAATGCTGGAAATAATACAATAACATCAGCTACAATAGAATATGCGTTTAACACAGATGCAACTATCACAATTAATTATAGTGGCAGTTTACTTGCAGGAGAATCGGCTATTATTACTGTACCCGAATATGTTTTGCAACAAGAAGACAATACCTTTACAGTTGATGTTGATTTAGCTGGAGACGAAAACTTAAGTAATAATATTTCAACGATTAACTTTACGGTTGCTGAGTCTGTAGGCTCTTCAAATCTTAGTTTGATTATTGCATTTGATAATTTTTCAGATGAGACAACTTGGGAAGTAAAAACTAGTAGTGGTTCTACAGTTGCTAGTGGTGGACCTTACGACGATGACAATGGAACTGTAACTGAAAATATAAGTTTGCCTAACGATGACTGTTACACCTTTACTATATTTGATGAATATGGAGATGGCATTTGCTGTGATTATGGGGACGGGAGTTATTTGTTAGAAACAGACAATGGAGAAGAAATAGTTGCTGGAGGTGCATTTGAAGATTCAGAATCTACAAATTTCAATAATTTTATTACATTGAGTAGTGAATCCTTCAATTTAAATAATGAAGTGAAACTATACCCTAATCCAACCAATGGAATAACTTATATCTCAAATACTACAGGGAATACTGTGAAATATCAGGTGTTTTCAATTTCAGGGAAATTAATTCGTCAAGGAGAAGCAGGTTCTTTGGAAACTCAAATTGACTTAACTGCTGTGAATGCTGGTATTTATTTAGTGAAGCTAACAGATGAGGTGAGTAGAGTAACTTCTACACAAAAATTAATTGTAAAATAAAGCCTCCACCCAAATTCATCAAACAAAAATCCCACTTTACAAAAAGTGGGATTTTTTGATTTATGATAAAAAGCAAACTAATTATATTGTTTCAACAAATACTGAATTACGTCTGTGGTAGTTACAATTCCTACCAATTGATTATTTTCCAAAACAGGAAGTGCATGAAAATTGGCATTTGTAAAAATTTCAGCTGCCTTTTTAATAGTATCTCCCGCGTTTAAGGTTATTAGTTGACTTGTCATTACTTGCTCCAATGAAAACATATCGTAAATGGTTGTCTCTACTTCGGTTCCATCATCGTCTGTGGCATCGGCAAATGAAATTCTCAACAAGTCTGTGTAGCTTAACATACCTACTATTTTTTTGTTTTTTACAACAGGGATATGTCGAATTTTATGCTTTTTGAATAGAGATTCCGCTTTAGTTAAGGAATCAACTAAATTCAATAGAATTAAATTTTTAGTCATTATGCTGGAAACAGGACTTGCAGATTTCATATCACTAAGTTTAAAGTTGTTTTACAAAGATTCAATAAAACTTCTTTGCAAACTATGATTGAAATCAGTTTACTTTCAATTCATCTTCAAGACCTTTCAACATTTCCACAGTGATACCTTCCAGTTGAAAAGTATGCTTCCAATTCCAATCTTTTTGAGCAAAATCATCATTGATGCTACTTGGCCAGGAATCTGCTATAGCTTGCCTAAAATCTGGTTCATAAGAAATTGAAAAAGAAGGGATATGTTTTTTTATTTCCGAAGCAATTTCTTTTGGAGTGAAGCTAATTCCTCCCAAATTATAAGCAGATCGTACAGAAATAGAATCACTTGGAGCATTCATGATAGAAATGGTTGCGTTAATTGCATCTTCCATATACATCATGGGTAAAGCCGTATTTTCACTGAGAAAACAAGTATATTTTTTCTTCTGAATGGCGTCATGAAATATTTCTATTGCATAATCTGTAGTTCCACCCCCAGGTTGCGTTTTGTAGCTTATTAAACCTGGATAACGAATGCTTCTTACATCTACTCCATAACGTTTGTGATAATATTCGCACCAACGCTCTCCAGTTTGTTTGCTTATACCATATACCGTAGAAGGTTCCATTATGGTTTGTTGCTGTGTGTTTTCTTTTGGAGTTGAAGGACCAAATACAGCGATGCTAGAGGGCCAAAAAATCTTACTTAGTTTTTCTTCTTTAGCTAAGTTTAGCACGTTAAATAAGGTGTCCATATTAAGATTCCAAGCTTTCATAGGGAATTTCTCAGCAGTTCCGCTCAACATGGCAGCCATGAGGTATACTTCGCCTACATCATAATGTAAAACCAAGTCTTCTAAGGCATCATAATCTGTGGCATCTAAAATTTCAAAAGGGCCAGATTGCATCAAATTAACACTGCCTTCTCTTATATCGCAAGCTATAACTTGTTCTGCACCATGCTTTTCCCTTAAAGATAAAGTAAGCTCACTTCCAATTTGGCCACATGCGCCTATAATTAAAATCTTTGGTTCCATAAATTGCGAATTTTCGCAAAAATACAGTTTAAAATACTTGGTAAATGAAACATCCTTAATAAATTCAACCAAAAGTTTAGTTAAAGCTAAATTTCTTGAGATTTAGCCTTTACATTTTAGAATTGTTTTAAATTAGCCAAAATCCTTAACCCTATATGCAACAAAGAATATTTATTTTAGGCTTTACTTTGCTATTGTGCTTTTTAACAGCTTGTAAAGATGAAGTTTCAAAACAATCTCAAACTGAAACCAAAGAATCAAAACAAGAAAATAACTTATTGCAACAAGAAATTAGATTTCCTAAAAATGAAATTTTACTAACGGAAGAAGCAAAAAAGGAATCTGAAAAATGGATGCTTTACATAGCCATGGAAAGCGAGGTAGATAGACTAAAAAATTACAATGTAGAAGATGTAATTGCCAATGCTCCTAGTATTCTTAGAGCAAGTGATACGCTGATGAAAACCATCCCTAAAAAGTTCAGAACAAAACCCATTGAGTCTAGAATAAAAGTACTACATACCAAAGCTAGTGTCCTAAATCAGCTCAGCCAAAAAAGGCAAAAAGATTTAGCTATAATTAAAGCAACTGCAGAAGAAATTCCAGTAGATTTTTTCAATTTGAAAATCCAACTTAACGAAGTATATATTGAATTACCAGACCTAGAAACCTTACAGAAATGAAACAAATAGTATTTTTATGTTGTCTACTTAGTGGTGTATTTGCTAAAGCCCAAAATCCAATAAATAGTTTACTAGACCAATGGCATGAAGCAGCCGCAACAGCCAACTTTGAAGCTTACTTCTCCAGCTTTGCAGAAAATGCTTATTTTATTGGAACAGATGCAAGTGAACGATGGGATATTCCTCAATTTAAAACCTATGCAAAACCAAGTTTTGAAAAAGCACCCGCTTGGATTTTTACTCCAGTAGAACGAAATATTGAAGTTAGTCCAGATGGCAAAATTGCATGGTTTGATGAAGTTTTAACTTCAACACACCTGGGAGTTTGTAGAGGTTCTGGAGTTTTGGTTTTAGAAAATGATACCTGGAAAATAAAGCATTACGTGCTTTCGCTTATTGTGCCTAATCAACATGCAAGAGAAGTAGCAGCGCTAAAGAGTGAAGCAGACCAAGAAAGTTTAACCGAATTAAAGCAAGATTAGTATGAAGTATTTTATTCTATTTTTAAGCATTTGTAGCATCGGATTTTCGCAACAAAAAAAAGTGCTAACTCATGATGATTACGACTTATGGAAAAGGGTTTCTTCAACACAATTAAGCGAAAGTGGTAGCATTATAGTTAATGAAGTGCAAACTACCACAGGACGTGGAGATGGATATTTACAGATAGATTTATTAACGGAAAATGTCACCTCTCAATTTTACAATGGTACAGATGCTAAAATCACTAAAGACGAAAAATATATTTTGTTTTTAGAACAACCAGCTTATGATAGTATAAGAGCTCAGAAAAAGCGGGAAGTAAAAAAAGAAAAGCAATCTAAGCCACAGCTGAAAATATACAGTATAGCTAGTCAACAAATAATAGATAGCATTAGCCATGTAAAAAAATTCTACATACCAGAAGAAGCAGATGCATGGGTAGTTATAGAAAAATACAAAGACGAAAAACCAAAAGAAGAAGGTGAAAAAACCACTAAAAAGAAGAAGAAGAAGAAACAAAAAAAGGAAAAGACACCCCTCAATCAAGAAGCAGATTATGCTATAGTTTATAAATTAGCTTCACAAGAAAAAGACAGCATTTTTCAAGTAGATGAAATTGAACTTGCTAAGGAAGCCAATCATTTTTATTTTTCTAAAACACAAGGAAAAAAGAAACCTGCTTTAGGTGTTTATAAATATGATGTTTCTAATTTGAAAGAAGAAGTGATAGACTCATCTCATTATCGATATCAAAAATTAAGTGCTTCTAATTCTGGGAAACACCTCGCTTTTTATGCTGCAAAAGATTCTGTTGAAAAGGATTCTTTAACCTATGAACTTTTACACTTCAATCAATTGCTTATTTCTAAAATCACAGACACATCAGGCACCAACCTTCGCGAAAACTGGCAGGTAAGCACTTACCAAAAACCAAGTTATTCTGAAGATGAAAATCGTTTGTATTTTCATTCCAAACCCATCCCTAATTTCAGCATAGATACCACCATGTTAAAGGAGGAAATACCAGAAGTAGATGTTTGGACGTATACAGATAAACGCATTCAGCCAGAGCAAAAATCAAGGGAAAAAGAATTGGAGAATGAAGCCTTTATTTCCTATTTCAACCTAGTTGAAAACAAATTGGTTCAGCTTCAAGATGAAGCATTAGACGGAATTATGTTTGATGAAGATAAAGAACAAAAAATGGTCTTAGGTTATACCGATGAAACATACCGATTACAACGCTCATGGAGCTATCCATGGTTAACAGATTGGTTTGTAGTAAATTCTGAAACTGGCGAAAAAAGAATAGCAATTGAAGCTTTGGCGCAACGTCCATATTTATCGCCTGATGGAAAATTTGCCTTGTATTACAATACAACAGATAAAAATTGGTGGAGTATAATCTTGGAAAATCAAGAAAAAATCAAACTCACACATGATTTGGAGGTCAACTTTTTTGATGAATTAAATGACACTCCAAGTGAACCAAGAGCTTATGGTTTTGGCGGATTTACTAAAGAAGGAAAAGCGCTATTATATGATGAATTTGATATTTGGGAGTTAGACTTACCAGGCGAAATTAAACCTAAAAAGTTAACCAAAGGAAGAGCTGAAACTACAGAATTTAGAACCTTTAGATTAGATAGAGAAAACCGAAATTTAGCTTCGTATTACCAAGGTGATTTATTGTTGTCTTCTTTCGGAAAATTTACCAAAGACGAAGGCTTGCATAGTATAAATGCAAATGGAACAATCAAAGCCTTAATTGAAGTTGGCGCACATTCTTTATCAGGGGTTCAAAAGGCAGAAAATGCAGAAGTTTTGACTTTCAGAAAAGAAGATTTTCAAAATTACCCCGATGTATTTGTGCTGGATACAACTTCAGAAAACCTAAAAATTACAGACCTTAATCCACATCAAAAAGATTTTTTATGGGGAAGTGTAGAATTGGTAAAATGGCGTGCGTATGACGGAACTGCTTTACAAGGTTTGCTATACAAGCCAGAAAATTTCGACGAGAACAAGAAATACCCGATGATTACTTATTTTTATGAACGACGAAGCGACAATTTACATCGCTATATTTCGCCACAGCCTAGTGCTTCTATTGTAAACATGAGCTATTTGATAAGTAATGATTATTTGGTATTTATTCCAGATATTGTTTACCAAGATGGTCAGCCCGGTGCAAGTGCGGAAAATTGTATTCTTTCTGGAGTAGAAGCTATGGAGAAATTACCGTACGTAAATTCAGAAAAATTGGCTATTCAAGGTCAGTCTTGGGGCGGGTACCAAGTAGCACATCTCATTACCAAAACCAATAAATTTGCCGCAGCAGGAAGTGGTGCTCCAGTAAGCAATATGACTTCGGCTTATGGCGGAATCCGTTGGGGTTCTGGGTTGAGCAGACAGTTTCAATACGAACGTACCCAAAGTAGAATAGGAACCACCTTGTGGGATGATTTGGATTTGTATATCGAAAACTCACCTTTGTTTGGCGTGCCAGAAGTAACTACTCCTGTCTTGATTATGCATAATGATGCTGATGGTGCTGTACCCTATTATCAAGGAATTGAATTCTTCATGGGTTTACGTCGTTTATCAAAACCAGCTTGGTTATTAGTCTATAACGACGAAGCACACAATTTACGCAAAATGAAAAACAAGCAAGATTTATCCATCAGAATGATGCAGTTTTTTGACCATTTCCTAAAAGATGAACCACAACCTGTTTGGATGAGCGAAGGTTTGCCGAGGACTAAAAAAGGAAAAGATTTGGGATATGAATTAATGGAAGAGTAAATAAGTTGACTTTGAAAAGAAGCGTACATTTTTTAGAAGAGATTGTTATTCAACTAAATTCAAAATTAACACATGAAAAAATTAAAAAAAAGATTACTGATACTATTGATTTGCCTACCATTACTATCTCTAAATGCACAAAACAACAATGGATTAGAAGCTAGTGTACATTTAGGAATCCCAACTGAAGACATTTCAGAATCGGTCAATTTGGTGTATGGCTTAGATTTCAATTACTATTTTATTCATATTGCAGAAGTGCTAGATTTTGGTTTTACAGGTGGTTACATCAACTTCAATGGAGACAAGATTTTGACCAGTGAATCTGTAAATGTTGCTTTACCTGATGCCTCATTTTTAAGAGTTGGTGGCACTGGAAAAATAGTTCTTAGCCAAGACATTTATTTCGGTTTAGATTTAGGTTATGCCATAGGACTAGATGATATTGATGGCGGACTATACTATCAGCCCAAAGTAGGATTTTATGTGAGTAACTTTTCCTTATTTGCGTATTATCAAAAAATACGAACTGATGACCGTTTTCAAAATTATTCGTCTACTGGTTTGGGAGCAACCTATCATTTTTAAAGTTGAAATAGCTCTTCATTTAGACTAAAAAAAGGAACACGGATTTTTTTCGTAAAGACTTTTGCCAACTTTATAGACAACCTAATTTTAATAAATAATATGATGGAATTTTTTTTACACTCCTCATTTTATAATTATATTTACCTAGGGAATAGTTATAATAAAAGCTAATGTTCCTTTTACCTAACGGGAAATCATTAAAATCAATAAAAAACATAGATGAAAAAAATAATTTTAAGCATTGTGCTACTTGCAACAAGTTTTTGTTTTTCACAAAAGCAATTGGGTTTAAGTGCAGTTTATGGTACCGAAATCGAAACATTGGGTCTTGGATTACGAGGAGTGATTATTATCGATGAAAATTTTTCGCTAGTTCCTGAAATCGTCGCCTTTTTACCTAGTGAAAGAAATATAAATTTTGGCGAAAATCAAACAGCAGAAGCAACAACCAATATGATTTTATTTAATGCAGATTTGCATTATACATTTGACCTTTATATAAAAAATCTTGAAATTTATGCATTGGCAGGCTTTAATTATACCGAAGCCAACAATGATGTAGATGGATTTGACACCGATGAAATTGATTTTGGTGAGTTTCAAGATTCGGGTGTGGGCGCCAATTTAGGCGCGGGCACACGCTATAGCTTGACCAACAATCTGTATTTGTTTGCAGAAGCAAAATACATTATTAATGACATTAACCAAACTGTATTCAATTTAGGAATACTTGCAAATTTTTAAAACATGCCCAGCTTATTTACAAAAATTATAAATGGAGAAGTTCCCGCGCATAAAGTTGCGGAAAATGAGGACTTTTTAGCTTTTTTAGACATCAACCCCAATGCAAAAGGACATACTTTGTGTATTCCAAAAAAAGAGGTAAACAAGATTTTTGATTTAGATGAAACAACCTACCTCAATTTGATGAAATTTTCTAAAAAAGTAGCACATGCGCTAGAACAAACTATTTCTTGTAAACGAGTTGGAATGGCCGTAATTGGTTTAGAAGTTCCGCATGTGCATGTGCATTTAATCCCATTAAATGACATGAAAGAAATGACATTTCAACACAAAGTAAAGATGGATGAAGCTGAACTAAAAGACGTAGCAAAAAGCATTGCAGCCAAATTTGAAGCTTAACTTACTTATTTATGATAATTTCACTTTTGTTTCTCTAAATAAAAGAGGTTTAGTATATCGACTTATCAGGCTCTCAAAATCATGGTGCTAACGTCAATAATTTGTTGAAATCATGCTATCCTATAATAGACAATTCATAAAATTATAAACCTAATAAAGGTGTAACTATATCGTTTGAAAAGTAGTATATTGGCCACTCAATTTTCAATAATTTATGATGAAACAAATTTCTATTTATTTATTAATCGCATTGATTTCTTCAATCGGTTACGCTCAACAAGTACTAGTTCAAGACTTCGAAAACACAAGTACTTTTACAACACCTATAAGTGACAATGGTTTAATTGCTTCCTTAGAAGCAGCTCCAGAAGGAGAGAATGGAATCAGCTTAAAGCTAGAAAGTCAAGCATCAGGAGCTCCTTGGCAAGCAGGTATTTTCAATCAATTATTAGACTTTATTGAATTAACAAGCGATAAAACAGTAGAAGTTGATGTATACGCAGACCAAGCTTTTAATTTATTTCTTAAAGTTGAACAAGGAGGTCCAAATTCAGCTGCATCAGAATCGTACACAACTCCGAACAGCTGGCAAACTTTGACTTTTACGTTTACAGAAGCATTAGATGGTACAACTACAGCAAATGGAATTTACGAACTATTAGCATTTTTCCCAAATTGGAATGCTAGTGACTCTGGATTTAATAGTCCACAAGACTTTACGGTTTATGTTGATAATATAAAAAGTGCTACTCCAGCATTAGACCCAACAACAGATGCAAGATTAGCTAGCCTTGAAATAGATAATGCTAACTTACCTGGATTTTCACCAAATCAAATCAGCTATACTTATGGAGTGCAAGCTAGTTCTAACTTGATACCAGAGATTACATTGGCTAACCCAGTGAATCCCAACGCTACTTCTACTGTCACTCAAGCCACACAAGTACCTGGAGATGCAACTGTATTGGTAACAGCAGAAGATGGAACCACAACTACTACATATACCGTATCTTATTTTTCTGAAGGTCCGTTAACCGCTGCACCAACACCACCAGCAAGACCTGCTGAAGATGTGTTATCCATTTTTAGTGATGCTTACCAAAATATTGGTGTAGATACTTTTGATACGGAATGGTGTGCTGCAACTACCACAGAAGTTTTAGTAGAAGGCAATCCTACTAAAAAAGTAACTGGTCTTGGTTGCGAAGGCATAGATTGGCAAAGTAGCCGAACAATTGACGCTTCAGAGTTCACTCACTATCATTTAGACATTTGGACAGACTCTGATACATTTGATAATAGTTTTAATGTGAAGTTTTCCAATTGGGCTGGTGGAGAAGGAGAAGCTAATGCAATAGAATTTTCTGCAACAAATGCAAGCACACCACCTCTCCCTTCAGAAAACCCTGGAACTTGGATTTCTTTTGACTTTGAGTTAAGTAATTTTTCTGATGCTGGGACTGGGAGTACAAGCATAGCTGACATTGTACAATTTGTGATTACATCTAATTTAGGTACGGTTTATTATGATAATCTTTACCTGCACAAAAACACCTTAGGCAGTCCAACTTTCAATACTGCTGAGTTTAAGACTTTTCCAAATCCAACAAATGGCGTTTGGAATATACAAACTACAGAACGCATAGAAAAAGTACAAATATTTAATATGACAGGAAGTCTAGTTAGAGAAGTAAATGTCATTGGAAATACAGTAGAAATTAATGCGAATGATTTATCTGAAGGGCTTTATTTTGCAAAAGTTTCAAATGAATTTAATCAGTCAAAAACTATTAAGTTAATTAAAAATTAATTTTAAATTCAATATTTTAAGAGTATGTTTGAATTTATTTTTGAACATACTCTTTTTTTATGACAACACTTAAACAACTTGCCAAACTCTTAAATGTTTCGGTATCTACTGTTTCCAAAGCTTTAAGCGATGCAGATGACATCGGTGAAGAGACCAAAAAACGGGTAAAAGAACTTGCCGAAACCTTAAATTACAAACCCAATAAACTTGCTCTTGGACTAAAAAGCAATGTAACCAATACATTGGGAGTTGTAATCCCAGATATCCTAAATCCATTTTTTGCTGAAGTACTTTATGGTATTCAAAAGCAGGCTAACAAAAGAGGATACGATACTTTAGTTTGTTTGTCAAATGAATCTACGCAAACTGAAATAAATGCCATACAACTTCTAAAACAAGGAAGAATAGATGGATTTATTATTTCTCCAGCTGCTGAGAGTCAACAAACCAATAATTTTTCGCATATAGAAGCGGCCAAAAATGAACGCATTAAATTTGTCATGTTTGATCGGGTAGATAATCAAATTGAAACTGATAAAGTAAGCATAGATGACCAATTAGCAGTTTATAATGCAACCGAGTGGCTTATCAAAAAAGGAAAAACAAGAATTGCTTATGTAAGTAATATTGAAAATTTAAACATAGGGAACGATCGTAAAAATGGTTACCGAGAAGCATTGAAAAATAATAACTTAGCCTTCCATAAAAATTTAGAATTAGAATGGAGTGACATTGCTACTTCACATCAAAAATTAGCTCAATTCATTAAAGAAGAAAAATTTGATGCCGTTATTTCTGCAGATAATAGCTCAGCGATTATGATACAAAGTATTGTGAAGACTATTCTCCCAGAATTATTCAATCAAATAACCTGTATTGGTTTTGCAAATGCAAAGACTGCTATGTTAACCTATCCACCGCTAAATTACATAGAACAAAATGCTGCGCAAATGGGAGAAAAAGCAGTAGATCTTATCATAGAACGCATTAAAGATAAAAGCGATAACCCAGTTTACAAGCAAGTTAAGATTCCTACGCATATAGTGGAAGCTTAATTTTTTGAGATGGTTTGCACTCTCACTATCAATTTTAATAGTTAAAGGTTGTAAAGGCTTTATTGTAAGGTAATTTCTTTTTCAAATCAGTTTTAGGTGTACTAATTCAGCATATTTTAGAAGTTTAAAATCTTATTCAAAAGAGATACATTTTAAGCTTTCTTTGAAATTTATGTGAATGAAATCTTAACCCAACTGAAAAAAGTAGTAATTTAGCTTTATAAAAACTTAAAAATATTTAGAAATGTTCAAGGAATTTAAAAAGTTTATTATGACAGGGAATGTCATAGATTTAGCAGTAGCAGTTATTCTTGCTGGAGCTGTAGGTTTGGTAGTAAAAGGCTTTGTGTCTATGATTATGATGCCTATAATTGGCATGTTTACAGGAGGCGTTAGCTTAGCAGACCAAAAGTACATTTTATCTGAAGCAGAAATTAATGCTGAAGGATTAGAAATGGTTCCAGAAAATGCTATTTTATATGGAGCTTGGTTAGACACCATTGTAAACCTTATTATTGTTGGATTTGTATTATTTATGATTGTAAAAGCCTATAACAAAACCAAGAAGAAAGAAGAAGCGAAACCTGCCGCACCACCAAAACCTTCTAATGAAGAAGTTTTATTATCTGAAATTAGAGACTTACTCAAAAAATAGTTTCTAGTACCTTTTATGAAGCAAAACCAAGATAGATAGCACAAGTGTAAACTTGATTTAGTTACTATTCTTGGTTTTGCTTTACTCTTTCTAAGAGGACTTTTTTTAAGCTAGCATTATTATTTCTCCAGTTTCTAAAGAATATACACCACCTACTATCATAATTTCACCCATTTCTTCAAGTGAGTTTAAAATCGGGCTTTCAGCACGAATTCGTTCTACGTTGAGCTGAACATTTTTCTCTACCACAGCCTCTAGATATGCTAAATTTTTGGAACTACGCTCTCCATCTGTTTCTGTTTGATTTATGGCGGGTTTTATGTTTTTAAGCATAGAAGTAATGTTACCTAGTTCCACGTGGTCACATGCAGAACTTACCGCACCACACTTTTCATGTCCTAACACAAAAACAAGTTTACTGCCTGCTACTTTACAAGCATACTCCATGCTGCCTAAGATATCTGTATTTACAAAATTTCCGGCTACTCTAGAGACAAAAATATCGCCTATGCCTTGGTCAAATACAGTTTCTACTGGAACACGGCTATCTACACAAGATAAAACTATTGCTTTTGGATATTGACCACTCGTAGCGCTAATTATTTGCGCAGTGTAATTCCTACTTTCAAGTCTATCTTCAAAAAAGCGTTTATTCCCTTCCAGTAAATCATTGAGAACACTTTCTGGGGTCATTAAATTTTGCTCTTGTTTTGATATAATTTTATCTATTTTGTTCATAATAAGTGATTTATTTTTTATCGTATTTTACCAAAATATTGTTTAAAACTTTCGGGGTTCCTAACCTCCCCGCCTTTGTGTACAAGTTTAATGTCAATGTTTTTGTTTTTTGCTTTAAAAGCGTAATCGTCTAAGATTTCCAAAATATCATAGTCTAATGATTGTGTTTTTGTAATGTCAATTTCAAGAATAGTATCGTCTTCAATATTATTTAGCTCTCTCATGATGGCACCTTTGTTGAAAAAGGTAACTTCTTCTGCTAAGGTCATATTGATCTGTTTTCTATCATTTTCTGAATTTTTAATATGCAAAAAGTGGGAGTTTTTATAACTGTTGTATAACACGGTAAGCAATCCTGAGGCTAGCCCTAAACCAATACCAATAAGCAAATCTGTAAACACAATGCCAACAACAGTAATCAGAAAAGGTACGTATTGAGATTTTCCTAATTTGAACATGTCTATAAATAAGCTAGGTTTTGCCAACTTATAACCAACAATAAATAATACCGCTGCAAGCACACCCAAAGGAATAAGATTTAATAAATGTGGAATTAAAATAATAGAAATCAACAACAAGAATCCGTGCAGAATTGCAGAAAGTTTTGTTTTATTATTTGAAGATATATTGGCTGTACTTCTCACTATAACTTGCGTTATTGGTATACCACCAATAAGTCCAGATAAAATATTCCCCGTTCCTTGAGCAAAAAGCTCTCTATTTGTAGGTGTTATTCTTTTTTCTGGGTCTATTTTGTCTGTAGCTTCTACACTAAGTAAAGTTTCTAAACTCGCAACAATTGCAATGGTTATACCTACTATCCAAACTTCTGAATTTGTAATAGCTGCAAAATTTGGTAATGTAAATTGACCTATAAAATCTGAAGTGTCTTCAGGTACAGGCACACTCACCAAGTTATGTACAGAAATTCCAAACAAGGAACTTTCAGGAACCAAAACATAAAACGCAACACCTACTACTACAGCCACGACAGGGCCGGGAATGGTTTTAAAAAATTTGTGTTTTTTCTCTAAAACAGAAGACCAGAGCAGTATAATACCTAAACTTATTAGTGTAATAAAAACAACCCCTAGAGAAATATTATCAAACATGGTGCTAAAATACTCGTTATAAGCGATATGGTCGTCGGTTACATATTCTGAAAATTCAACCTTATCACTCAGACCTAATGCAAAAGGAATTTGTTTTATAAAAATAATAATTCCGATACCAGCAAGCATGCCTTTAATAACTGAAGTGGGGAAGTAATAACCAATAACACCCGCCTTGGCTATCCCTAGTAAAATTTGAATAAAGCCTCCAATCATAACTGCTACTAGGAAACTTTCATAACTACCTAAACTTGCAATAGCTCCTAAAACAATAACAGCCAAACCTGCCGCTGGACCACTAACACCAACTTGCGAGCCACTTATTGACCCCACCACGATGCCGCCTATAATACCTGCAATTAAACCAGAAAATAAGGGTGCTCCAGAAGCTAAAGCAATACCTAAACATAAGGGTAAAGCAACAAAAAAAACCACTATACTAGCAGGTAAATCTCTTTTTAAATACTTGAACATAAATTATAATTAAAATTGTGTGCCATTACAGCACATTGAAAATAGAAATCTTTGGAAAAATGAATTGTACTTGAGTTAAGCCAAATCTGGAGGAGGTGAAGGAGTGCTTAAATCGTGCGATTTTATACTAAACTGGTAAAAATCTACAAAAATAGAATTTGATTTATTTAAGCCCTTTAAGTCTAGTAAAAAATGTGAATCTAACACAAATTCAATATTTAATGAATTAGAATTTTCAGATTTTTCTTCTTCATTAAGGTTATATACAATGCTTATGTCAGCTTTTTTATCTAACAGCTTAACCAAGGTTGGTGTTGATAAAAAACCTATAAATAAAAACAATAAATGTATTGCATAAAGATTTTTCATATATTCAAATATAAACTAATATTATAGAAATAAGGCTTGAAATAAACTAAATACAGATTATGATTTTAAATTTCTGTCAAATCAATTTTTAATCTTTAAGGATAAAAAGTCAATTTAAAAAGAAAGATCAGAATTAAAGTAAAGCTGCTTTTAGCGAAAAAACGCTTCCTAAACAAATCCTGATGTTGTTTAAGAAATACGCCTGTAGTTGACGTGTTTTCTAGCTTGCTTGTTTAATAAGCAATATAGGTTTTGCTCTATTCTATTGGTTTTATTGAACGCTTCAACAAAAACTAAGTGTTTCAACTTGTGCTAAAATTGAAAAGCCAACTAGGTGGAACTTCTAATATTTGAATTGAAAATCTACCTAATTTCAAATAAACATACTTCACCACTTGAGTAGATTTTCGTATTTTTCCAAAAAACGCAAGTGGTATGGCAGGACATAGTAAATGGGCAAATATAAAACACAGAAAAGGTGCTCAAGACAAAAGACGCGCTAAACAGTTTACGCGAGCGATTAAAGAGATTACCGTAGCCATAAAAGAAGGCAATAGCGCCGATCCAGACACCAATCCCACCTTAAGGAATGCCATAGCGAATGCCAAAGGGGTAAATATGCCTAAGGATACCATTGAGCGGGCTATAAAAAAAGCAGCTGGCGAAGATGCAGACCAATACGAACAAGTTAGTTTTGAAGGGTATGGTCCTCACGGAATTGCCTTTTTTGTTGAATGTACCACTGATAACACCAACCGAACTGTAGCTGCAGTGCGTTCAATTTTTAGTAAAAACGAAGGCAGCCTTGGTACCAATGGTTCTTTGGAATTTTTATTCGATAAAAAAGGAGTTTTTAGCATTGCACTAAGCGACTTGGAGAGTTCGCTGGAAGAATTGGAATTGGAATTGATTGAAGCTGGTGCAACTGCTTTTGAAAAAGAAGATGATAGCTTGACTATTTATAGTGAATTTGAAAGTTTTGGAAGAGTTTCTAATTTACTGGAAAATCATGAAATTGAAGTGAAAAATGCTGAAATACAACATATTCCTACAAATAGAATAGAACTTCCCATTGATCAAGGCAAACAGATTCTTGCATTAATCGAAAAATTTGAAGATGATGACGATGTGCAAAATATTTACCATAATTTGGAACTTTCGGATACTCTTTTAGAAGCCTTTGAAAATGAATAAGTGAAAATTGAATGACTAAGAACTGGGTTTGTAGTATCTGGATAATATTATTTCTTTTTGAAGTGAAATTTTTACACGCTCAAAATGAAGTTCCTTTAACCAATACTGAAATTGAAAGCTTGGTTAATCCAGATCAAAAAAAATGGCGTAATGTATACCTTAGTCTTGGAGGTGAATTTATAGATAAACACTCTATTAATTCCAATTTACTTGCCCAAGAAATTCCTGAAATTGCTAATGATCTGTTTTACTTTGGGCTTGGGTTTTCGTATCGGAATCAGGACTTTTTAGACACTTTTGAATCCGAGTTGGGTTTCAATTTTGCAAATAACACCAACGCAGATTCAGATTTTGGTAATTCCTATACTGAACTTCAACTGCAGTTGCGTTACGAGCGGAAGCTTGCAGAGCTAAAGTCTGCTTTTTTTGCCATTGGCTTGCAAGGAAAATACGTGTTCGCTGGTTTAGATTTGTATCCCGAAAATGCTGAAGTAAATCTGGATGCACTTTCCTGTTCACCGAATAACACATCTTTGCAACACCAAGCTTTATTTTTTGGGCCATCGTTTTCGTTTAATTATATACACGGCGATAACAACCGATTATTGCTTCGTATGATGGTGAATTATGATTTTAATTTATATGCTGGAAACTGGGAAGCTGAATATGGAACTATAGTAAATTCATTTAAAGAGAATAGCGCGCGTTTTAGCATCAAATTGATAATTCCCTTGTACTTTTAAAATTGTTATTACATGAACATAAAAATCCAAAATCAAGATTTTGAATTGCACTCTAAGGGCGGAATATATTGGCAGAAGCAGTCTATTTTGTTAGTAGCAGATGTGCATCTTGGAAAATCTGCTCATTTCAGAAAAAACGGCAGTGCAATTCCCAGTTTCACCGATGTAGAAAATTACCACAGTTTAGACACAATGATTCAACAATATGATGTAAAAGGCTTGGTTTTTCTAGGAGATTTGTTTCATTCTGTATACAATTCATCTTGGAATGCCTTTGCAGATTGGGTAAGTCGGCAGAAATTTGATATTGATTTAATAATTGGAAATCATGATGTTATTCCTACTTCTTATTTTGAAAAAATTGGAATCAAAACCCATTTACAATTACAAATAGGGGAATTTAGTTTTACCCATCATCCACAAAAGAACTCAGAAAAGTTTAATTTTTGTGGTCATTTACATCCTGGTTTTCGCTTGCGCGGAATGGCTCGCCAAATGCTAAAATTAGCTTGTTTTTATCAACAAGAAAAACAACTTATTCTACCTGCTTTTGGGAATTTTACGGGACATTATTACATTACTCCAACACCAAATGAAAAGGTGTTTGTGATAGCAGAAGATGCGATTTTTGAGGTGTAGTTTTAAGGTCTTTATTCCTTTAGTAGATTATTCCTCGAATGTTCATTCTAAATTATTGAATTCAAGAAAGCCTAAAAAAAGTCCTTAAAAATTTAAGGACTTTTTTTTAAAAGATTAAACAAATTAATTATCACTTTCTAGCATGGCTATTCTTTTTTATTAAGCAGCTTCTTAACACCTATAGCGCCACCAATAACCAAGCCCAAAGCAACAAGCCCTCCAATGGGTGTCGCTGGGTCGTTGTCATTTATAAACTCTTCAAAGCCTGGAGGCATCTGTGCATAAGCGTAGTTCATACAATTCATAAAACCAAATACAAGCCACAATAAATATGAATTAGGTTCTCTTTTTTCGGTATTCTTATTTCTATTTTTCATAATTTATTTTATTTAATAATGATTTTCTCTTTAAAACTATGTTTGCCCTTAGTTAGCTCTATTATAAAAACACCAGAAGGCAAGTATCCCGTTTTAATTTCAGCAATGCCATTTTCTCCTATTTTCAATTCGCTTTGCATGATAACTTTACCAGACATATCAGCCAACTGAAAACTTACCAGTTCTCCTGATAATTGGCCAGCTTGAATAGTGAACTTTTGGTTAGTTACTGGATTTGGATATACACTAAAGCTGTGAACTAATTCTTCAATGGTTCCAAAAGTTTCTACATCAAAGCTAAAATTGAACCTAGTCATGGATGAACTTTCAGGAATAGCCGTATCAACGCTGAAATTAAAGTAGTTAATCCCATTCTGCAATTCAACCTGAGAGCCTGTATATTCGTCATTTAAATAGACCGTTACGCCCGCATCAAAGTTTGACAAGTCCGCTTCAAAAGTATAGTTCATAAATCCGTAATTATAGATTGCCAAACCAAGAACTTCGCCGTCCTGAGGTAATTCTCGATTTTCTATGCTCAAGAAAGCATTACCATTTAATCTTGCCAAGTTTTCGGTAGGGTTACTTAATTTAGGAGCGTCCTGATTATTTACATCATTATTCCCATCAATTCTAAATTTAATCCCTACAGCATCAAATTCCATCTCTCCATCTTGAAAAACCTGACTTTCATAAAGCCTTAGATTTAATTGAGGTTCATTCTCTTCGGAGAATATCGCATTACTCAATTCATCAATATTTTTGGATGCTTCTGTGAAGGTAACTGTGGCTGAACCGTCTGCCAATGTCCTTACAAAAGCAGCTTGACCAGGCTGTAAATACTGGTTTGCAAGTGAAGTTCCAGGATTAGAACCATCCGATAAGTCTACTACAACATAAGATCCGAAAGCATTCATATTTGCGTCCCAAACCCAATAAAAGGTAGACGATACGTTGCTAAATAGTAAACTACTTACATCTACTGCTGCTTGATACGGATTACCTGTTAAGCTAAAATTGTTAGCCACTGGTGATAAAACAGGTGAATAAGCTCCAGTATACAGTGTTCCTCTTGATCTTAATGACGTCTTGGTAGGAATATCATCATTATTAGAAAGATTTATACTACGATCTCCACGTACATAGAGGCGGTATCCAGTTCCAGCAGAAAGTGTATTCACATCTGTATTGTTAATTGCTTGCCAAGGTGAATTAATAGACTGATCTGCTATTGAGTTGTCAAAAGTAAATAAGGACGCATTCCCTGTTTGTGTAGCATCAAAACCATTAGCATCTGTAGTTGATCCTGTAATGTGCGTACCTAACTCAATTGGTATTTCGCCGCCTTCTTGCCAATTCTCAAAGATAGAATTTGGAGTGGTGACTGCTGTACTTACAAAACGAAATGCTCGTTTGGCAGAAATATACCTTTCAACAGTAACGTCTCCCGTTATTGTTCCAGAAAATTCATCTAATTGAGCTGTTGTAGCTTGGTCACTTTTAAAGTTTAGCTTTCCATCAGCAATTATATCTCCTGAAAGTTTCAGAACTGAAATGATATCTGCATCTGCCCATGATTTTACTTCAAAATTATTCGCTATAAGCGCTGAAGTAATTTCAGCATAACTATTAAAAATCAAAATATCATCACTGCCTGTTGATACTCCTACTGGAGATGATGGTGACCATGCGCCATTTTTATAAATATAATCTGCATCAAGACTTACATCTATGTTTTCTAAAACAGTAACATTGTTTATACTGAATGACTCATTAGCACTTCCTTTAGAAAACAACACTCTGATATTTGTCACCTCTTCTGGGGCAGTAAATAAGAGCGTTTCAGAAAACCACTGATCTGGTATGATACTTAAAGTAACAGATTCAATTATGGCATTAGTTGCTTCATCACTAATAACGGCATCCATAGTATAGTTTCCACCTGACCCGCTAATCCAACGGTAATTGAAATTGAGTGCATATTCCGTTCCAGGCACAAGACTAAACAGTTGAGAGAATGAACCCGTTCCGTTACTGATATTACCTACAACATCCCCTTTTTGGTCATCATAAATAGTTTGGTTATTATTGCCTCCCCAATCTGAAGGAGTTGCGGTAATACCATCTGCTGCGAATCTAGAATTAAGTATTAGATTTTCTTGAAATGACGGTGTAAAACTTACCGCAGTAGACCAATCACTTGGATTGCTACCGCAACGGGTTCTAATGTGAAAGTCATAATTTAAACTTGATGTAAGACCAAAAACTGAAACTCCTGTAGCTAGCATTGTAATATTACCGTTATTTATGATATCTGTAGACATATCTGGATTGCCTCCTGATAAAGTTACTACCCAATCATAAACATCAAAGTAATTTGCTGAAACTGACCATGAAAAATATGCTGAATTAGATGCGATTTCTTCATTAACTAAACTTGAAATTAGCAAATTATTCTCAACTGTAACAATAGCTGTCTCTGAACTAGTGTTTCCGCTAGCATCTGTTACTGTTAGTGTAACATTGTTTGCTCCTAAGTTTGAACAATCAAATGTTGACACATCTAGTGTTGATAATACGATACTACAATTATCCGATGACCCTTCATCAATATCACTTGCAGTAATAGTTGCCTGACCATTTACATCTAATTGTACCGTAATATTTTCTATAAATGCAATCGGTGAAATAGTATCCTCTACTGTTACTGTTGCAGTTCCTGTTGCAGAATTACCACTGGTGTCTGTAACTGTTAACGTCACCGTATTTGCTCCAAGGTTTGAACAATCAAACTCGGAAATGTCTAGGCTCTTAATAAGATCTGTAGCAATACTCAAATCATCAGTTGAGCCATTATCAACCTCATCTGCTGTAATAAACGCTTCACCATTGGCATCTAAGTTAATTGTAATATTTTGAGTAATTACATTTGGAGGCGTGTTATCATTTGAGTTTACATTTATACAAAGCTCATTGTTAGTTTCATCCGTTTCATCAAACTGTGTGTTACCATCTACAACCCATATGATATGGTAAGTATCGTCATCAATATTTAATGGGATATCTACATTTAAGGATTGAGTAGCACTTTCTTGACCTAAAGGAATATCTAATAATGCTGAACCTAACAATTGATCGGTATTCATGTCAAAATCGCAATCTGTTGAAAGGTAAGCAGATACTTGAACATCGTCTAGTGTATAAGGAATTGTATTGAAACTAGTTGAAACATCTACACTAATATCAACATTATCACCACCTTGAACATCTAAACTTTGTGGGTTTGGATTTTGCAAAGCTAAATCAAGACTATTTTCTAGCGTAATGATATTATCTAATTCA
>Ga0307981_1000686_pt1 | contig 32903 bp, 35 predicted proteins | sample OrgLakmetagen987_FD_201849 | JGI IMG/M metagenome (GOLD analysis project Ga0307981, IMG submission 201849) | Saline water microbial communities from Organic Lake, Antarctica - #987 | ecosystem: Environmental > Aquatic > Non-marine Saline and Alkaline > Saline | place: Antarctica: Organic Lake... | reverse complement strand
CATCAAACAAGCTGTGGTGATGCTTGGGAAAGCAGAGCTTGAACGCTTTGTAATGTTGTTATTCGCAGCTACATTCTCAGAACAGAAACCGACAGAGCTTATGCGCTTGTCTTTGCAACGCGCAAAATTTTGTGAATCTTTTGCGGGCTTAACTAAACACCAAGATAAGACCTCTTCTGCTTTCTTAGCTGGCATGCTGTCATTACTAGACGCAATGTTAGACGCAAAGCTTGCTGCAGTGATCAGTCAACTTCCATTGTCGACCGAGATAAAACTAGCCCTGGTAAGACATCAAGGCTGGATTTCTGATTGTATTACCCTGTGCAAATTATTTGAACAAGCCGATTGGAGTCAGATCAACGATATCAGCGAACAGTATGCAGTGGATTTAGATGCCATGACCTCAGCTTACGATGATGCTATCTTGTGGTCTGAGCAACGCAGTCAAATGCTTACCTAATTATTAGTTATCAATTAGTAGTTACCAAGACAAAATTGTCATAATTATATATTCTGAAATATGCTAAAGTTCTAGTTATATAGGATTTCGGTATATAGAAGGTTCATTTTAATGACCAACAATATTTTGTGGCATCAACACACTATCGACAAACAAGAGCGCGCCAAAGCTCTAGGGCAGAAACCAAGCGTTGTTTGGTTCACAGGTCTTTCCGGCTCAGGAAAGTCGACTATTGCCAATCTCCTTGAGAAAAAGCTTTACGAACAATCCCAACATACCTACTTGCTTGACGGTGATAATGTTCGCCACGGTCTTTGTGGTGACTTAGGCTTTGATGACAAAGCGAGAGTAGAAAATATCCGCCGTATTAGTGAACTATCAAAGCTATTCGTCGATTCTGGTCTAATTGTAATAACCGCTTTTATTTCACCATTTAAAGACGACCGTGATTATTGTCGTTCATTGCTGCAAGCAAGAGAATTTATTGAGGTCTATGTCGATACTCCTCTAGATATTTGTGAGAAGCGCGACCCCAAAGGACTATACAAAAAAGCACGTCAAGGAGACATAAAACACTTTACAGGTATTGATTCAGCTTACCAGGCGCCGACAAATCCAGAAGTGCATTTGCAATATATTGATGAACCCCCAGAACAAACAGCTGAGCGTCTTTACACTATTTTAAAAGAACAAGGATATGTGTCATGAGCAAATTTGAAATCACCCAGACCTTAGTAGACGCCGTTGTGCAAATCAGCCAAGAGGCGGGAGACCGTATTCTTGAAATTTATAATAAAGACTTTGAAATCTACGAGAAAAACGACGCATCGCCATTAACCGAAGCCGATCTCGCTGCACATTTGCATATAGTAGAGAGCCTTAGCACCATGACCAACATTCCGATTTTATCGGAAGAATCAGCTGATATAAGCTGGGAAACGCGGAAGTCGTGGAGTCGTTATTGGTTAGTTGATCCGCTTGATGGCACTAAAGAATTTATTAAGAAAAACGGTGAATTTACCGTCAATATCGCGTTAATAGAATATGGAGAGCCTAGTCTTGGCGTTGTGCATGCGCCGGTTCTCAAATCAACTTACGTTGGTTGGGTAGGCGAAGCAGCCTACAAGCTTGAGAATGGCGCTCGCAAAGACATTTGTACACAGCAACATAAAGACGGTGAGGTATGGCAAGTTGTGGGTAGCCGCTCGCACCAAAGCCCTGAAATCGATACTGTCCTGAATGCACTGGGTGGTGAGAATAACCTTATCGCTATGGGTAGTTCACTAAAGTTATGCTGCATTGCCGAGGGTACTGCACATGTTTATCCGCGGGTTGGCCCAACGAGTGAATGGGATACAGCAGCATCACACGCAGTAGTGCTCGCCGCTGGCGGTAAAGTAACTGTACTGGAAGTAGACAAGCCGCTAGACCCTGACGCTCACCCCTTACGTTATAACCAAAAAGACTCCATCTTAAATCCATTCTTTATGGTAACTGCCTAAGATGATCGACACTGATGTGAATACTGATATCACCACGTATTTAGAACAACATGAAAAAAAGGACCTCCTACGCTTTTTAACCTGCGGCAGTGTTGATGACGGCAAAAGCACCCTCATTGGTCGATTATTGCATGATTCAAAAATGATTTATGAAGACCAACTTGCGGCCATTACTCAAGACAGCAAAAAAGTTGGTACTACCGGTGAAAAGGTAGACTTAGCTCTATTGGTAGACGGATTACAATCCGAGCGTGAGCAAGGTATTACCATTGATGTTGCCTATCGCTATTTTAGTACCGATAAACGTAAATTTATCATCGCAGATACGCCCGGACATGAACAATACACTCGCAATATGGTTACCGGAGCATCCACTTGTGACCTTGCTATTATTTTAATTGATGCTCGCGCGGGTGTGAAAACGCAAACTAAACGTCATTCATTTTTAGCATCCTTATTAGGCATAAAACATGTCATTGTTGCAGTGAATAAAATGGATTTAATGGACTACCGACAAGATGTTTATGAGACGATTAAAAAAGATTACTTAGCGTTTTCCCAATCACTAAATATACCCGACATCCGCTTTGTGCCGCTGTCAGCCCTTGAGGGCGACAACGTAGTGAACCACAGTGCTCGCACTCCTTGGTTTAAAGGTGAGTTGTTAATGGAGCTTCTAGAAAATATCTCCATCACAGACCAAAACGATGTCGACTTTAGGTTCCCCGTACAATATGTAAACCGTCCACACCTAAACTTTAGAGGCTTTGCCGGTACTATAGTTTCGGGCTCAATTGCTGTAGGTGAGGAAATCACAGTACTTCCTTCAGGTAAAACCTCAAAGGTAAAAACCATTACCACTTTTGATGGCGACCTGGTTCAAAGCGAAGCGCCAAATGCGGTCACCATTACCTTAGAAGATGAAATTGATATCTCTCGTGGCGACATGATTGTGAAAGCAGACAGTATGCCCTTGCATGCTAATTTGTATAAAACACATTTGGTCTGGATGTCAGAAGATACGATGATCCCCAATAAGCAATATAGCTTCAAATTTGCGAGTAAAATGGTGACCGGTAGTATTGCTAACATCGAGCATAAAATAGATGTTAATACCATGGCACAAACTGAGGCTCTGCACTTAAACCTCAATGAAATTGGTGTTGTCGATATTCGACTTACTCAATCAGTGGCAAGCGATGCTTATGCCGATAACCGTGCCACCGGTGCCTTTATTGTGATAGACCGCTTAACTAATGGCACTGTAGGCGCAGGTATGATCATTTCAGAAAATGTCGCTGGCAATAGCGCGGGTAAATATTCTGAGTTTGAACTTGAGTTTAACACCTTGGTGAGAAAACACTTCCCGCATTGGGGTGCAGCCGATATTACTTTACTATAATACTTAGCGTTAATATGGGCTAAACTAATTGTCTTTATGGTTTTAGTCTTAATGCATAACAATAAGAAGTAACCTAGCTAATGTCTATAGACCAAATCATGGTTGTTGCGGTATTTTTTGCCACTATAGGCGCCTTGGTATTCACCAATAGGCGTCCCGCTGGCATTTTTGCGGCCTGCACTTTAGTTTTGTTATTGACCCAGCAGCTCAGCTTCGACATGGTACTGAAGAATGCTACTAATACCGGCTTAGTGACGTTAATAATGCTTTTATTGGTTAGTCACTCTATTGATAAAACAGCATTCGTAAAGCGCTTAGGTCGAACTATTATCAATAAGTCGTATAAGCGAAGTTTTATTCGAATGTTTGCCGTTACGTTCAGCTCTTCAGCATTGCTCAACAATACCGCAGTAGTCGCCAGCTTAATTGGTCCCATCAAGCAAAATACCCTGCATGCGCCGTCAAAACTACTCATCCCGCTTTCTTATGCTGCCATACTCGGCGGCACAGTGACATTAATAGGCACCTCTACTAATTTAATTGTGGACAGCTTTTTACTTGAGCATGGTCATCCCGGCTTTGCCTTTTTTGATTTCACTTTATTTGGTTTAAGTGCCGGCTTGCTATGTGGCGTGCTACTGTTTTTGATGCACCCTTTGCTCCCTGAGCTTACTGCCTCAAAAAGTAATTTTAATAGTTACTTATTAGAAGCAGACGTGGAGACCGACTCAGAGTTGATTGGTAAAACCGTTGAACAGAACCATTTACGTAACCTACCTGAATTATTTTTGATTGAGGTCGTGCGCAATAACAGAGTTATTTCACCCGTTTCCCCCTCTTTCATCATACAAGCTTACGACAAGCTCATTTTTACCGGTAACGTGCAAAAGCTGGATAATATTGAACATATCAAAGGTCTTACTATGTTTGCCGAGGCCGATGGCTTATTACACGATAACTTAACCGAAGTTATCATTTCAAATCGTGCACCTATTATTAACAAGACGCTTAAGCAAGTTGGTTTCAGAGCCCTTTTTGATGCTGCCGTGGTAGCAATACGTCGAGACGGTGAGTCAATTTCAGGCAAAATTGGCGAACTCAAACTACAGGCGGGTGACTTCCTATTGTTGGCCGCTGGTAATGACTTTCTGCAGCGCAGCAATATTAATAAAAACTTTTTTATTGTGTCTGAACAAAAACTAACGAGAAAGCTTAAACCCTGGCAAGAGTATTTTACCTTGCTAGGGTTTATTGGGACGGTTGCACTTGCAGCACTATCATTAGTGCCACTAGTAAATGGATTATTATTTTTTGCTGCCGCTCTTGTAATGGTAAATGTTTCGTCGATGTCAGATATTAAACGTAATCTGCCTATCAACTTAATGTTAGTAATCATTGGCGCCCTGTCGCTTGCTGCTGCGCTGGAAAACTCAGGAATTATAAATGCCTTGAGCGCAGCCTTGAGCCCTACGCTCTCAGGCTTGCCCCCTTTATACGCCTTAATTGCGATTTACGTAATGACCGTAATTTTAACCGAATTTGTGACCAATAATGCCGCCGCCGCTCTTATGTTTCCATTTGCTTATGGACTAGTAATGGCGATGAATTTACCCATCATGCCCTTTGCTTTAGCGCTTGCCTTTGCCGCTAGTGCGAGCTTTATTTCACCCTTTGGCTATCAAACAAACCTATTAGTCTTTAGTGCATCTGACTACAAGCTGTCACACTTTGTGCGTATGGGTCTTCCCGTTTCTTTATTGTATGGTAGCGTTGTGCTAACGCTGTTAAATATTGTGTACCTGTAAAAAGCTTCAAAAAAAATAGTATTGGTACATGCATAACAAGAAGGACTAAGCAACATGGACGAGATTAATTCAGCTAACGAGTACGCTAACAAAAATGTAAATTTGAATCATATACGCTTCTTCGCTTTTATCTTATTAGGGTTTGGACTTTTACAACTCTATTACAACGGTATCGATAGCCTCTCACTCTTAATGTTTAAGGGTTTTTCCTACATGCTTACCGGCTACTTCATCTTTAGGGGCAGCCAAATTAAGACAACGGCACTTGCAGGCATAATAGCTGGTGTGGTCGGCCTATTAGATAATGCTAACTACAGTATGAGCGCCGTAATGCTGATCTACTGGGCAATTTCAATATCAACTATTGTCGTATTTTTACAAAATCTTACTATTGATAAAGTCGAAGGCGGAAAATGGTATGGTTTTCCTGTGCTTTTGCGACTGCAGGAAGAAAGTTGCTGGTTGCTTGCTTATAAGCATCCGGTAAATCAATTAAGATTTAAAACTATAAATTTTATTGTAGCTATATTCGTTCTGCTTGCAGCAACGCTTTATCTCATATTTCTACTGTCATTATTTGGTGTCATGACTATTACCATTCCTGTATTCACTCAAAATTATTTGCAGGATATAAATGTATTTTCCGTTCTTTCACGAGTACCATTTTATGTGTTTTTCTTTTTTGTATTGTTCTGGGCACATAAAGTTATGTGGGCAAGAGTGCTAGTAAGCATTGTTTACGCTGCAATGATTTTTGATGAGGTATTTACATTCTTGCAAATGCCTAGCTTGATATCTGCACTATGGATGGCCTTAATTGGGTTTGGCTTCTTTTATGGTGTGGAGAAAACCGGGGCACATACAAGTAAATAATTACCTAGAATAACCCCCTTGCTGGCCTTACACTATTTTACTGATTGCATTAATGATAGGAATTAATCATGCTAAACATGCCTCGTATTTTACTTATATCTCTCCTCACCTTTTGTGCTTTTTCAACCCAAGCCAAACCAGATATCGAGCAATTTTTTACATCTGAAGCCAAAATCTACAATGCAGAAACATGCTTTCGCAAGCCCTTCGATAGCTATAGAGGCTGGATGGCAATGATGCAGCAAAGCATGAAAAGACGTTCGCAAGACGAGCTTGCGCTTAATCGACGTTTAGAGCGATTTAAATCAATGTTTCCGTTGAGTAGCTTCGAAAAATATCTCAGCAATCTAGATTGCATCACGTTTGAATACAAAGTAGATAATGAAGTAGTATCCGGCTATTTGGTGCGCCCAAAGGGTAATGATCCATTACCCATCATCGTATATAACCGTGGTGGCAACGGAGATTTTGGGGCAATGGTGTTCGGCGCAATCATGAATCAAATCATGCCCTTATCTGAACAAGGCTTCATTGTTATCGGAAGCCAATATAGAGGGACATTTCAAGAGGGCGGCCTGTTCAAAGATGAGTTTGGTGGGGCAGACGTTGAGGATGTGGTTTCTTTAGTCAACAGACTTCAATATTTAAAGCATGCCAAGCATGATTCAATTGGCATGTTTGGCTCCAGTCGCGGCGGCATGCAGAGTCTATTAGCACTCAAACAACTCGACAATACCGTTAAAACTGCTGTGTTATTGGCTGGAAATTATGACTTGAAACGAGATTTGACCATTCGCCCATCGATGGAAACCATATATGAAAAGCGCATTCCAAACTATGCCACTGAAAAGGATGCTCAATTGCGTAAGCGTTCGGCATTATATTGGTCCCATGAAATCAATCCTGAGCTTCCGATATTACTGCAACATGGCGATCAAGATAAACGAGTCAACGTATATAATTCTAAAGCCCTTGCCAAGCAATTTAAAGCAACCAACCGCCCGCATATTCTGAGCATCTATGAAGGTGACGATCATGGACTGTCGAATAATCAAGACGAAGCCTTTAGCGAGCGAGTTATGTGGTTTACTGAACACCTGATACAAAACTAGTAGGTTTTACCAATGAGCAGCGACAAACTAAAGCACCTTATACAAACTCTTCCAAAAGCAGAGTTACACTTGCATATTGAAGGCAGCTTAGAGCCACAGCTAATGTGGGACTTAGCACAGAAACATCAAGTAAAACTGCCTTTTTCATCGGTCGCAGACATTCAAGCCGCTTACAAGTTTGACAGTTTACAGAGCTTTCTGGATTTGTATTATCAAGGTGCCGATGTGCTGCGCGACGAAGACGATTTTTTTGCACTCATGTGGGCCTATTTGCGCAAATGCAATGAACAAAACATTGTACACACAGAAATTATGTTTGACCCACAAACCCATACCGAACGGGGCATTGATTACGGTATTTTTATGGCTGGTTTTGACCGTGCTATACAAAAAGCAAAAACTGAATTTGGTATATCTGTATATCTCATTTTATCGTTTTTACGGCACTTGAGCGAACAAAGTGCGATTGACACACTTAAGCGAGCAACGCCCTATCACTCAATGGTAACAGCGGTAGGCTTGGACAGTTCCGAGTTAGGTAACCCGCCCGCTAAATTCAACCGCGTGTTTGCACAAGCAAAGGCTCTGGGCTTCAAATTAGTTGCCCACGCAGGTGAAGAGGGCCCATCGGACTACGTTTGGGAGGCAATAAAATCACTCAATGTTGATCGTATTGACCATGGGGTTCGCAGCAGTGAAGACCCAACATTAATTGATTATTTACGCCACCATAAAATACCGCTTACGATATGTCCACTCAGTAATTTAAAACTCTGTGTGGTAGATGAATTAACCGAACACAACTTAATTGATTTACTCAACGAAGGCCTTGTTGTAACCGTTAACTCAGATGACCCGTCTTATTTTGGTGGATATTTAAATGAAAACTATATGGCCATTGTAGATGCATTACCTTTGTCTGAAGGTATGCTCGTGCAATTAGTGAGTAATAGTATTAATGCTAGCTTCCTACCGGAAAATGAAAAACAACATTGGTTGGCGCATATTGAAGCTGTGGCTAAGTCCTAGCTTAAAGTTTTTATACAAGATAAACCTCATGGCTGTCTTTTTTACAGAGGAATATATTTGCCAACATTATCTTGAATAAATCTGCAGCCAACACCTCAAGATTCTGTTTTCATTTAGTTATGTTCAAGAAATAAATGTAACCTTTTTGCCTCAATGTTTATCTTAATAAATAAGCACATAAAAAAATGACCTAATGACTGAATACTCTGGCTTTGCCAAACAACTTCCGAAAAAAACAATTGAAAATGCTCAGTCTGGCGACCGAGCGGCAATGGAAGAGATATATTTACAGTATGGTAACCCATGTTTTTGCTTGGCTAATCGCATCATTGCTAATAAAGAAGCTGCTCAGGATATTGTTCACATCGTATTTGTTAAGGTGATGAATAATATACAGAAGTTTGATAATTCGGGGAGTTTTTCTGGATGGTTAAGGAAAATTGCTGTCAATGAATCAATTGGCCACTTAAGAAGTCACAATAAAAATATGAAAGATACTGAATTTGAAGACGATTTAATTTTGGACAATCAGTATTCAGATGCCAGCAGTCAATTTGATACTAGGTGGTGGGAGGCCTGCAAAGATTTAAGCACCTTGACGCAAAAGCTAAGTGAGCAGGCGCGAGCTGTTTTAATATTGCATGAAATTGAAGGCTATTCACATCAAGAAATTGCAATGCTTTTTGGCAAGTCTGAGAGCTTTTCAAAACAATCTTTAGCAAGAACACTGCAGCAGTTGCAAAAACTCAACAGTATAAAGGAAGTGTAAAGTGCACCTTACCGACCAACAATTGCATGAAGTAAGCTTACGTCAGGTCAATTTTAATGAAATTAAGCATTTCGACAGACGTTTCGACGATGCGAACAGCATTGATGTAAGCGATAAATACGCTGTAATAAAGGCACATTTTTCTATGTGCGAAATTTGCCAACGCAGACTTATCAATTTGCAACAATTTAGAAAGCAATTAGCTCAGGATACTGAGGCTTACCTGCCAAATATGCAGTGGCAAAAAATTGAAAGCGAAATTGACGCAATTAGTAATAGAACACAATTACTCATGCTAAACAAAAAAGTTAAAGGTTTACAAAAAGCTCTAATAGCAATGGCTGCATCTGTTCTAATTTTACTGATTTATCCAAATATCATTAACGTTTCTACTAATGAGTTGGACCTAAAACTTGCCGAAGTTATCAATGAGAATAACGAATTACAAACTCAATTTTCTGAATTTAGGCGGACTAACTATACACAAATTGTGGCTCACCAAACGACACAATTCAGACTACAGCAAATTGATCAAGAAATTCAATTAGCATATTTAAATAAGATGAGTACAGAACAAAAGATACAACTATGGGATGAACGGAAGAAACTACTTATCCAATCGTTTAACGACGTGCAAAAGCGCACTGTTTTTACAATTTAATATTCACAGGTGAAAAATGAAATCTAAAAAATCCAATATTTTTCCAGCATCTATTCTTATATTTGGACTTTGCTTGCTCTCCAGCTTTGCCCAATCTACACAAACGAGTCCTGAGTCTGAAATGCTGATTGACGGCCTTGTAAAACAAATTACTTCAACAATGTTAGCCGTTGCCGAAGCTGAAAAAAAAGCGGGCAACGACATCAGCAATTTATATGTAGAAATCGATATACCTGGCACACAATCATCAAATTTGGGCTTAGTACTCGATACGGACGATAAGCAAGGCTTTAGGATACTGTCAGTAACCCCTGGCAGTTTAGCGGATAGCTTAAACTTTAAACAAGGAGACCTTGTTACTTCAATAAACGGGGTTGATACGACTTTTAAAGCTGAGCCAACAGCCTTTGCAGAGTTAGAAAATACTTTACCAGGAGACACTCTCAGAATTGGATTAAATAGACAAGGAGCTCTGAGCGTTATTGAAGCCATTGTTACTGGACAATACACACCGCCGATTAAAATAGAACTTGGCTCCCAGTCACTTAACAATGCTTCACAGAATAGCACAATGACTGGCCGCGCTCTTACCGGTGGCTTAGCGGATGCTGGTGAACAGGGTAATATAGACAAGCTCGCTTGCGGCTCCGTATCTGTGTTTTTTCGCCCACCAATTACGCAACGCTTATATAACGCTTATATAATAAAAATTGGCGAACGCAGTGTATTGCGAAATCGTTCTAGTTTTCGACTCCCCCCCGGAAAACATACTTTTTATGTCCATGAGCTTATCGATGACCCTCTTCTAACAAGGCGTTCACGTGCGCCACAAAGACCTAAGGCCATTGAAATAGATGTTGCTGCAAACACCACGTATTATTTAGCAGCTAAATTTAATATCGATAAAAGAACCCAGGAAAAAGGCGGTGATTATTGGGATCCTATTGTTTGGAAAGTGATGGATGATAGACCCTGCGAGCTTTAGCTAAGCTGACTTTAGGCAAATTATTTCGTAGCTAAGTGCTATCACATGACACATGTGCTCGATGTTTTTGAAATATTTTATGAGTTTATAACCACCCTTAAGTTCTTGCGCTTCAATTTGATTTTCCAAAATTCTTGTTGTATACGTAGAGTTAGCGCAAGGAGCGTTGATTCACATAAGGGGATTACGAATGAAAAAATTTAAAGGAATAAGTCTTAAGCGAGTATTGGCAATTACCATCATTGCGAGTGTAGGCCTGCTTTCTGGTTGTGCTGGTGCACCTGGTGCCATTGCAGTGCAGGACAATGTTAATTTACTCACCTATGAACAGCTCAGTAAGCAAATTGAAAATACTGTGGTAATGGATGAAACGCTTTTGAATAAAAAAGCGCGATGGGCAGGTAAAATAGTCAGTGTTCAGAATAATCAGGAGTTTTCAAAGCTTACCATATCTTACTACCCAAGCTCCGCCAATGGTCGCCCTAATACAAACGAACAAAGCAGCGGACAATTCGTTGCCATCGTGCAAGGCTATGTCGAGCCGCGAGTGTTCGCAAAAGGAAGGCTGGTAACTGTATTGGGTGACACTATTGAACCACTAGAACATCCTAGCTTATTCGCCGATGGCTTGTATATGTGGAAGGATATTAATCAAGTCCGTAATGACCCTGCCAATATGATTGCAATTGCGAGCGACAAACGCGGTCATTTAAATAATCCTCGCTCACAGTCGCCATTCTCTAGAGATGAAATTGGGGATAATATTCAATCATCTTATGAAATCACTGATAATAATGGCGATAGTCAAAGCATCATCGTGGACGAATCTCAAGACCCTCGATAACTAGAAATAGTTCTGCATTGTAGATAATGATAGCTTCTATAAGACATACGACCGTTTTATAGAGGCTATTACTGAATCAGACAGCCACAGTATGAGAGTCGCGCGGGCTATCGTTCTAAGCAAGGTTTACGTCACGACTACTTATCTTTCTTTACCTCACTCTCTTTTTTCTCAATGATCATATCTGCATAAGTACGCAGCTTTGCTTTATCTCGTAAATGAGCGAATGGGTCGTTAGCATCACGTTCAGATGCTTCATTGCTGTCTAATGGCTGCTGATTAGTTCGCTTTTTAGCTGAAACGTGCTGTTTCGCATCGTCTTCAGGATGCGTGCGCTTCCATTTGAGAATGCGCTGCAGTGTCGAGTTTTTATCGTTAGCATCAGCTTGAAGTTGTTTTTTGTTGTTATGCCAGTTGTTGAGCATAAAAAAGATAATAACGGCGACTATCCATGCTAACCATTTAAGGGCAAACGACCAGCCTACGCTGACGCTTTCGTTGCTTTGCGCGTAAGCCAAATAGTCTTGGTGAATTTGGCCGCTTAAAAAGATAAACACAATAAGGCCAATTAAACTCACCAGCAAAAATTTGTAGCGGCGCCAAAGTAGTCCGGATAAGAGAATGTTAAGAAGTTTATTCATAATTATCCAAAAATATTAAAGCCAAGAACTGCAAGTACCGCCAGCAAGCCCTTCTCTTTTATTGCCGAGAAAATTTTTGCCTCTTCCTCTTGTACAATCACTTCCAGCTCATCTGGCTCAAAGTCTTCAGGTTTTTTCTGCAATAACACAATACGTGTTTTTGCTCGCTGAATCGCTTTGTCACGAATCAAACGTTTAACTTTGTGATTGACCGCTTTAAATGGGTTGTTCACTAATACCTCAATTCCAATATTTAACAATGTCTCGCTGCTTAAGCTTCGACGATATAGTTATCAATATGTGGTGCCTGAATGCAAATTGCAAATATTTAGCCGTACTTACTTTCAAGCTATTTTGAATAAGTTCTGGCCAACTGCCTTTGTTTACTGCTACATGGGCTAATAATGTTACAAGTTATTCAGCCCTAACTATTGATTATAAGTGATGGTTTATATACTATCCCCACTTCAAATCGCGGGACAAATTAATGAACAACACAAATTTCATTCATCACCATCATAACAACACATAACCTGTCAGGTATGTGCCTGGGAGGTTGTATTCCTTCCAGACCGGCGAATGTAGAAATTTGAAGCCCTCGGAAGGAGACTTTCGGGGGTTTTTCCTTTTTAAAACCATCCGACAATTGCACCTAAGCTTTGATTGAAATGAATAAAACATTTAAAGGATAAAAAATGAGCAACAACACTAGACTAAGAATCGCCGTCCAAAAATCTGGGCGCTTAAGTGATGAAAGCATAGCAATATTAAAAGCCATTGGGATTAAATTGCAAATTCGCGACCGTTTATTAATTGCTCATTCAACTAATCAGCCAATTGATTTACTGCTAGTGCGTGACGATGACATTCCAGGCTTGGTAATGGCCGGTGTAGTCGATCTTGGATTTATTGGTGAAAACGAACTTGAAGAAAAGATGCTCGAGCGCAAAGCTTCAAACAAAAAGCACGAGTACAAAGTTTTACGTCGACTAGATTACGGCGGTTGCCGATTGTCTATCGCCATTCCAAACGAAATGCAGTACGACTCGGTGGACTCATTGAATGGTAAAAAAGTCGCTACCACTTATCCGTTTTTATTAGAGCGTTTCTTTGCCGAAAAAAACATAAACGCTCAAGCAGTGATGCTGACAGGCTCGGTAGAAGTTGCGCCGCGCGCAGGGGTTGCGGATGCAATCTGTGACTTAGTATCAACCGGCGCTACGCTTGAAGCAAACGGCTTACGTGAAAAAGATGTGGTGTTCAACTCTAAAGCGGTACTGATTCAAAAGAGCGATGCTTTAATTGAAGAAAAACAGGCCTTAATAAGCCGCTTACTTCCGCGTATTGATGGCGTGATGCAAGCAAAAGAAAGCAAATACATAATGCTGCATGCCCCAACGGCCTATTTAGAGCAAGTAAAAAGCTTATTGCCAGGTGCTGAAAATCCAACTGTCCTTCCCTTGTCAGGTTTAGACGACCGTGTTGCAATTCACGTGGTTAGTTCTGAAACCTTATTTTGGGAAACCATGGAAAAGCTTAAAGCACTAGGTTGTAGTTCCATTTTAGTATTACCAATAGAAAAAATGATGGTGTAATTATGAGTATAGGGTCGATTATTAACTGGGCCGAAACAAGCGAAGCTGAGCGAATGCAAGCACTTTCTCGCCCTGCGCTAAAAGACAATAAGCTGCTAAAAGATACTGTTAGCACTATTATGCATAAAGTATTGAATGAGCGTGATTCAGCCGTGTTGGCTTACACAAAAGAGTTTGACGGTGCAGATTTGAGCGCATTACGCTTGCCTGTTGAGCAAATTGGGCAAGCTCATAGCCTAGTGAGCGATAAAGTTAAAGCAGCTATTGACCTGGCCTATTATAATATTCGCCTCTTTCATGAGGCGCAGTACCCTAAAGATATCTCTATAGAAACCCAGCCAGGTGTGTTGTGTGAACAAAAGCATGCACCCATTGCTCGCGTGGGCTTGTACATTCCGGGCGGCAGCGCGCCATTACCCTCAACGGTATTGATGTTGGGCGTTTGCGCACAAGTTGCTGGTTGCGCTTTGCCTATACTTTGTACACCGCCCTCACGAGAAGGTACGGTTGCCCCTGAAATTTTGTATGCCGCAAGCAAATGTGGCATTGAACACGTTTATTTGTGCGGCGGCGCCCAAGCGATCAGCGCCATGGCCTTTGGTACGCAAAGCATTCCGAAAGTCGATAAAATTTATGGTCCGGGCAATAGTTTTGTTACAGAGGCAAAACAGCAAGTAAGCCAGCGAGTTGATGGCGCAGCCATAGACATGCCAGCAGGTCCATCTGAGGTGCTAGTGCTAGCCGATGCAGACGCTAACCCGGCATTTGTTGCCTCTGACTTACTTTCTCAAGCCGAGCACGGTCCAGATTCACAAGCAGTGTTGGTTAGCGATAGCGCCGACCTAATAAAGGCAACACAGCAGCAGGTCTTACATCAGTTAGCTACACTATCGCGTAAACAAATAGCTCAGCAAGCAATTGAAAACAGCCGTTTTATCCTTGCTGTAGATATGCCTCAGGCAATTGCTATTACTAACGACTATGCCGCCGAGCATTTAATAGTACAAACGAATAATGCACGCGAACTACTCGGGCAGCTGACCAATGCAGGCAGTATTTTCTTGGGTCAATATTCACCTGAGTCGGCAGGCGATTATGCCAGTGGCACAAATCACGTGTTACCCACTTATGGCTATGCGCGCAACTATTCAAGCTTGGGCTTACTCGATTTTATGCGCCGTTACACTGTGCAAGAACTAAGCGCAGAAGGTATTCAAAATATTGGACCTGCAATTATTGACTTAGCCACTGCTGAAGGCTTAGATGCTCATGCACAGGCCGTTGCATTGAGGCTTGCAGATTTGGAGTCTATCAATGACTAAGTGCTTAGATAAACTCACTAATGAGCACATACGGGCGCTAACCCCCTACGAGTCGGCGCGGCGTTTATTTTCATCTGAGGATAATAGCGACGCCGGTCAAGTCTGGTTAAACGCAAACGAAGCACCAAGCGCAGAAAGCTACGACATCAATACCGAGCTCTTTAATCGTTACCCTGACTGCCAACCTCTTGAGGTAATTAGCGCATATGCCCGTTACAGTGGCTTGGCCAATCAACAAATCATTGCCACACGCGGAGCAGACGAAGGAATAGAGTTAGTTATTCGCGCCTTTTGTGAGCCAGCAAAAAGCAATATACTGATTTGCCCACCTACTTACGGCATGTATGCAATTAGCGCACAGACTTTTAATGTAGGCGTCGAAAGAGCCCCGCTTAATAATGACTTTTCACTGGATTTAGAGAATATTCAAAGCTTTGTAGGTAAGGTGAATGTGGTATTTTTATGTTCACCTAACAACCCCACCGGCACACGTATTCAGCATGATGATGTGATAGCGGTGCTTGAGATGTATCGTGATGAAGCCTTTGTGGTGCTTGATGAGGCTTACATTGAATTTGACAGCGACGCACAACAAACCCAATTATTAGCGCAATATGATAACCTCATTATTTTGCGAACCCTATCCAAGGCCTTCGCGCTTGCTGGGATCCGCTGTGGTTTTATCCTCAGCAACCCACAAGTTTGCAGTACTTTAATGAAAGTTATTGCTCCCTACCCTGTGCCAGCGCCAGTAGCGCAAGTTGCTGCTAAAGCATTGGATGCTGAAGGTATTAACCTGATGAGAAACCGTGTGAAGCATCTTCAGGCTGGTATTCAAAACATCAGAACAAGACTATCGAATATTACTGAGCTCGAGATCACTGGTGATACCAAAGCCAATTTTGTGTTATTTCGTAGCGATAAAAATCCTGCGTTAATGAGCTATTTAGTGGAGAATGGAGTAATTATCCGCGACCAAAGTAAACAGCTCAAACTTCAAAACTGTTTACGAATAACCGTTGGTAGTGAGCAAGAAAACGCTAAACTATTAAACCTAATAGACCTGTTTTTTGATCCCGCAGAAGAACCTGCAATAAGGAATGTATCATGAGTCAGCAAGCCATTTTATTTATCGACCGTGACGGTACCTTAGTGCAAGAGCCTCCTGTCGACAAACAGCTCGATAGCCTTGAAAAACTTGTATTTGAGGCCAGTGTTATTCCGGCTTTATTAACCCTTCAGCAGTCTGGTTTTCGCCTAGTAATGGTTTCAAACCAAGATGGTTTAGGCACCGATAGCTTTCCACAAGCCGATTTTGACGCGCCCCATAACGCGATGATGTCTGTTTTTAATAGCCAAGGCGTACATTTTGATGATGTCTTAATCTGTCCACACTTTCCTGAAGATAACTGCAGTTGCCGTAAACCGCACTTGGGCTTGGTTAAAGACTATCTTCAGCAAGGTCGAGTCGATTTTGCTCGCTCTTACGTCATTGGCGACCGAGATACCGACGTACAGCTAGCAGAGAACATGGGTGTTAATGGTATCCTTTACTCCCCTGAAACACATAATTGGGATGCTATTGTAAAGCAGTTAACCACCGCTCCTCGTATTGCTAAGGTTATTCGTAAAACTTCAGAAACAGACATTTTAGTTGAGGTAAATCTCGATATTAAAGATAAGTCCGACATCAGTACCGGCATTGGGTTTTTTGACCATATGCTTGATCAAATAGCGACTCATGCAGGCTTTTATCTTAACTTGCAGGTACAGGGTGATTTGCATATAGATGATCACCACAGTGTCGAAGATACCGCTCTTGCGCTTGGTGAGGCCTTGAAAAAAGCGCTCGGTGACAAGCGTGGCATTGGTCGCTTTGGATTTGTATTACCCATGGATGAATGTAGAGCCGAATGTGTACTTGATATATCGAATCGCCCGCATTTAAAATTTGACGGTGAATTTAGCCGCGAGTCGGTAGGTGAGATGGCTACTGAAATGGTCCCGCACTTTTTCTATTCGATGGCACAATCGATGGGACTGTCGTTGCATCTATCAATTACACCGGGAAATGCCCATCATCAGGTCGAGGGTTTATTTAAAGCCTTTGGCAGAGCTTTGCGTCAAGCCATTAGTAAACAAGGCGATGCTATGCCAAGTACTAAAGGAACGCTATAATCATGCAAGGCAGCGCCAAACATATCACCATCATTAATACTGGTTGCGCCAATATTTCCTCAGTACGCTTTGCGTTTGAGAGACTTGGGGCGCAGGTTACCGTGACTGACGACACCCACACAATTGCCCGAGCAGAGCGCCTTATTTTACCCGGCGTGGGCAGTGCACCTGCGGCAATGAAGAGTATTAAGCAGAAACAGCTCGTTGAATGTATTCAAGGTTTAAAGCAACCGGTTCTTGGCGTGTGTTTAGGTATGCAGCTAATGGTCACTAGCTCTGAAGAAAACGATTTGGGCAATAAGGCCAATACGGCTTGTTTAGACTTAATTGCTGGTGAAGTGAAACGCATGCAGGTAAATCAATTACGTATACCACATATGGGGTGGAACCAAGTTACTAGCTTGAGTGACAATCCACTTTTTGCTGGTATCGACCAAGCTTCACACTTTTATTTTGTGCATAGCTTTGCCGTTTCTAAATATGAACATACCTTAGCACAATGTGAATACGGTGAAGTTTTTTCAGCTGCCATTCATAAAGACAATTTTTTTGGTGTTCAGTTTCACCCAGAGCGCAGCAGTGACGCGGGTGCTCAACTACTTAGCAATTTTTTAAATATTTAAGTTTTTACACATTTAAGGCGCGAGAACGTTATGATTATTCCTGCCATTGATCTTATCGACGGTAAAGTGGTTCGCCTATATCAAGGTGATTACGAGCAAACTACAGAGTATCAATTAAATCCTGTCGAGGTGGTAAAGGACTACGCCGCCGCGGGTGCTGAGGTTCTTCATATTGTAGACTTAACCGGCGCTAAAGATACTAGTAAACGCCAGCTTAGTTTGATTAAAAGTATGGTAGCCACCGGTCTAATGCGCTTTCAAAGTGGCGGCGGTATTCGTAGTGAGCAAGATGTACAAGACTTATTAAGCGCGGGTATAGAGCGCGTGGTAATAGGTTCTAAGGCAGTTTCTGATCGCGACACCGTGGCGCAATGGTTTAAAACTTATGGTGCACAGCATATCGTTTTAGCCCTTGACGTGAATATTGATGAACATGGCAACAAATATGTGGCCACTCACGGTTGGCAAAAAGACTCTGGCGTAAGCATCGAAGAGCTTATTGGTTTTTATTCACAAGTGGGACTTACACACGTGCTATGCACAGATATTAGTCGTGACGGTACCTTAAAGGGCGCAAACGAGTCTTTATACGCTGAGTTAGTGTCTCAGTACCCAAATATACAATGGCAGGCTTCAGGCGGCATAGGCTCACTGCAGGATATTCAAAACCTTATCCCCACCAAAGTCCAAGGCGTTATTTTAGGCCGGGCTTTGTTAGAAGGTAAATTTACACTCGAGGAGGCTATCGCATGTTGGCAAGACGCATAATACCCTGCTTAGACGTACGTGATGGATTAGTCGTCAAAGGCGTTAAATTTCGTAATCATGAAATTATTGGTGAGATTGTTCCCTTAGCGCAAAAATACGCGCAAGCCGGCGCAGATGAGTTAGTTTTTTATGATATTACTGCCTCTAGCGATAAACGGGTTGTAGATAAAAGTTGGGTGAGTCAAATTGCGCAAGTTATCGATATTCCATTTTGCGTTGCCGGCGGCATTAAAACCGTCGCCGATGCTGGGATGATACTAGAGATGGGGGCCGATAAAATTTCTGTGAACTCTCCAGCACTTGCCAACCCTGATTTAATTACTGAGCTATACAATACCTTTGGTCAACAATGCGTAGTTATTGGCATTGACAGCTTTTTTAATGATGAAACAAATACTTATGATGTCTATCAGTTTACTGGGGATGAGTCGCGCACACAAAAAACCCGTTGGCATACCGCCGATTGGGTAAAGGAAGTACAAGCAAGAGGCGCCGGTGAAATTGTACTTAACTGTATGAACCAAGACGGCGTTAGGCAAGGTTACGATATAGCCCAACTTAAAACTATTCGCGATGTTTGCGGTGTGCCGTTAATAGCCTCAGGTGGCGCTGGCGAGATGCAACACTTTGCTGATGTGTTTCAACAGGCTGATGTGGACGGTGCACTAGCGGCTTCAGTGTTTCACAAATCGGTGATTGGAATTCCCGACTTAAAAACGTATTTACGTAAGCAAAATATAGCGATGCGCAGTTAGTTGCTATTGACGATATTAGGAGAATACACATGAAAGCAAAAATATGTCTTACCCTTACCCTCATGCTTTTTTCTGCAATCACTTTATCAGCAGACATCTACTTAGTTAGACACTTTGAGAAACAAGTTTCGACAAAAGTTACAGGTAGTGATGTTTCCTTAACTGAGCTCGGTCAATTGCAAGCGCAAGCATTAGCCAAACTCCTTTTAGATAGGAATATTACTCATATTTACAGTACTGACTACAAGCGCACCAAACAGAGTGCATCGCCTATAGCTAAGGCGCTTAATATAACCATTCAAACATACAATCCAAATGAACTGGCCGCGTTTGCTGAGCACTTAAATAGCCTAGAATCAAACATATTGGTATTAGGTCATAGCAATACCACGCCCGAACTCTTTGCTTTATTAAAATGTTACGACGTCATATTAAACGATGGTGATTATGGCGACGTATTTAAGGTTGCCTTAAATGCTAACAACGAGCAAATGCAGCCAAGTTGTTCACAAGAGTTGATATCTTTATAATCTAGCCCAAATAAAAAAGCGAATACATAATCTCATGAAAATCACTGAAGAAAACCTGTCGAAGCTAGCTTGGAATAAGGGCGATGGTCTGCTTCCATGTATTGTTCAAGATGCCGTATCGGGACAAGTTCTGATGCAAGGCTTTATGAACAATGCAGCACTTGAGAAAACACTGACAACCCAGCAAGTGACCTTTTTTAGTCGCTCTAAACAACGTTTATGGACAAAAGGCGAGACCTCAGGAAATACTTTAGATTTAGTGGATATTAGCGCTGACTGTGATGTTGATAGCATTTTAGTGTTAGCGCATGCTAATGGCCCTACCTGTCATAATGGCACCACGTCATGTTGGTCTGATTCAGCTAACAGCGATTTTAGTTTTTTAGCGCAGCTTGAAAGTGTGCTTGCCTCACGCAAAGGTGGCGATCCTGACTCAAGCTATACTGCCTCATTGTATGAAAAAGGCATAAAACGAATCGCTCAAAAAGTAGGAGAGGAAGGAGTAGAAACTGCTTTAGCGGCTACTGTGCATGATTTAGAAGAGTTAAAAAACGAATCTGCAGACTTACTTTATCATTTGATTGTATTACTGCAAGCTAGCGGCTTATCTTTATCAGATACAATTAACGTTTTAAAACAAAGACATAAAAAATAATTTATATTTATTCATTGAATTAGTATTGTTCGTTCCTATATATACTCTGTCGGCGCCGAAAGGGTCGACAAACATTGCCGCCGAATAGTCGGGGCAAATTAACTTTTTAACATATTGCTTTATAGGAAGGATATGAATATGCGTACTATCGATCTATCTCCACTTTACCGTTCATTTATTGGTTCAGACCATCTTGCATCAATGATTGATGCAGCATCACGTCAAGAGAAACAAAGCACTTACCCACCCTACAACATCGAACTAACTGGCGAGGATAAATATCGCATCACGATGGCTGTGGCAGGTTTTGCAAAAGACGACGTGACCATCGAAGTCCAAGAAAACACTCTCAAAGTTACTGGCGCAAAAGAAGGCGCTGAAAAAGACGAAGGTGAGAAAAACTTCTTACACAAAGGAATTTCCGCTCGAAATTTTGAACGTAAATTTCAACTAGGCGACAACGTGAAAGTGCTCACTGCTGACTTAGAACACGGATTATTACACATTGACTTAGAACGTGTGATACCAGAAGCGCAGAAGCCAAAACGTATCGAAATAGGCAGTAAGCTTATCGAAAATCAATAATCGAAAATTTATGTTTCCCTAGACATTAGTTTTCAGAGGCGCTCATTGAGCGCCTTTTTTATGCCTCAAGTGCACGCTGAATATCAATTAATAAATCGTCAATACGCTCACAACCTACGCTCAATCTAATCAGGCCCGATGGAACATTATCAGTACCCCAACGCGCACGGCGCTCAGCCATGGTATGTACACCGCCAAAACTAGTTGCCTCAAAAATAAGCTCGGATGCTGTTAAGAAGCTTTGTGCTTTTTGCTCTGAACCTAAATCAAAGCTAATTATGAAGCCAAAATTGTCCATCTGTTTAGAGGCAATTTCATGTGCTGGATCATGCGGTAATCCGGGGTATCGAACACTTACCACTTCTGCTCTTTGTGTGAGCATTTGAGCAATTGCCATTGCGTTATTGGTCATCCTTTCAAGACGCACATCTAGTGTCGCTAAACCACGGTGCACTAGCCATGTTTCCATCGGCCCTGGTATATTTCCAGCTAGTTTACGCCATAGTCTAACGCGCTCAATAAGGGCGGGATTAACGGCTGATACGTGACCAAAAACAACATCACTATGACCATTGAAAGCTTTCGTGTCAGCACTCATCGATATATCTGCGTCTAAGGCTAGCGGTCTTTGCCCTAGTACGGTCAAGGTTGTGTTATCTATGGCGAGTAAGCCACCTGCAGCTTGCACCTTTGTTGCAAGCGCTTTGATATCGACAACGTCTAACAAAGGGTTACTGGGCGATTCAACAAACACTAAACGCACATCGGTATAATCAAAATCTAATAGCTCAGCGGTAGGCACTAACACTAACTCAATGCCATTAGGCACCAAAAATGTATCTGCATAAGCTCTAGTTGCATAATACCCGTCTGCCGGGACCACAATTTTCTGTCCAGAAGTAACTAAACTGCTCATGATTGCAGCTGTTGCTGCCATACCGGAAGGGAAAATAACTGTTTCACCGCCCTCTAACTCTGCAATACCTTTTTCTAATGATGTCCAGGTAGGGTTGCCAAAACGGGCATATTGATACTCTGCACTATCAGCAGCTCCAGAAAGATGAAATGTGCTCGCGAAGGCAGGGCCGTTCATAAATGGGCCGCCTTGTTTTGCCTTAGGTAGACCTGCATGCACGACTTGCGTGCCTAATTTAGATATTTTTGACATGGATATTGGCTCTTTAAGTACAAAAATGAAAAGTCATATGCATATGAATGACACTGACACAAATCATTCATACCGTAAAGTGTTTAGGTATTGCCTAGAGTTCTACCTCTGCACCGCCGTATTGATCAGCGAGGCTATCTAACGTAGATAAGGTATTGTCATATTGCCCTTGCTTGGCGATATATTGGATCCGCACCTTATCACCATCAAACAGCTTAGCTTTGGCATGCTCTAAATTCTGGTGTGAATTTACATCATTCATAAATCGATTTGCCGTTGGCGAATCCTCAAAGCCATACACAACAGATAAACGCAAAGACTCTCTCCTAAAATGAACTAAAAATGGGTAAGGCTAATAGTCACTATGGTCTAAGCCTTAGGCATCATATTGGACACTTAACAATACACGTTGAGCACAAAACAGCAGCAATTTGACCTAACAATTATTGATTAGGAAACTATTTCGCGTTAACAATAGTAATCATAGTATATGAATATTTTCTGGCACTTACACAATGTCTCGCGATTATACATAAGGTTACCCTAGATGGTAGTCACACAAACAAAACCGAACGGCACAACTATTACATTATCTCCAAACAGATCGGCTACATGGCAACAAACTAAGATTGTGATCTTTGTGATGGCCTTTATCATGTTGGTTATTGCACTCGCCTGGACATTTGTGGGAGCCTGGATAATTTTACCTTTTGCTGGCCTAGAGTTTGGTTTGTTTGCCTTACTAATGTACAAAGTTTCTAAATTTACCTACAGCCGACAAGTGATTAATATTGATAATCAGCAGGTAACAATTGCATGGGGATTGAAGCAACTAGAGCAGACTCATCAAATTCAACGTGAGGACCTTTATGTCTATTACTGGGAAGCTGATGAAGGCTGGCATTTACCGCGCATATCACTGAGCCAGAACCGCAGCAATGTTGAAATTGGTAAGTTTTTAAACTTAGAAGATAGACAACAACTTAAAAAAGAATTAGAGCTGGCTGGATTGATTGTTTGCAAAAATAAATGGTGGCAATAGCTTAATACTGATCTTTTCATGACCCTGCGCGTTGAAATTTTATAAACTTTAGATATGAATAGGAAAAGCATGGCAAATCTATATATTGAGTCCATTGAAGGCGGTACGTATATCGCTGGCATAGGTGATACAAAAGCAACAGAATTCTTAAGAGACACATATAGAGATAGTCCACAGTTTCAATCACTGAGAGACCTCAAGGTACAATTAGCCGGCCGTACTTTTGACCATGTATGGCTGAAACAAAACACACCATATGACGAAATGGTCGGTAGCGATACTAACGATGACAAGCTCATGATAGAGATTGAATGGTAGTAGCGTCAGTCAGTATTTTTTAGAGCTTAGTTTGTTCCCTGAATAACACATTAAAAAAACAAAAATGTACGATTCTTTAATGCATGTACACTTCCAATACATTAATATGCATTAACGCAGTGTTCACGGATAGGATGAATGGAAAAGTTTGATATTATAATTGTTGGCGGCGGTTCTGCAGGGTGTGTATTAGCCAACAGATTATCAGCCGACTCGAAGGTATCTGTGTGTTTGTTAGAGGCAGGCCCGGCAGATAAAAGTCCTGCGATTCATATTCCTTTTGGTGTTGCTCTTATGAGCGAAATGAGCTCCATTAATTGGCAGTTTGACACCGCGCCAGAAAAACATCTCAAAGACCGTGAGTTATATTGGCCTAGAGGAAAGACTCTAGGTGGGTCGAGTTCAGTCAATGCAATGATTTATATTCGTGGTCATGCTAAAAACTACAATGAATGGGCTGAATTAGGTGCAACAGGCTGGGACTGGAATTCCGTACTCCCCTACTTTAGAAAAAGTGAAAACAACACTCGAGGAATATCGCGTCTACATGGCAGCGATGGTCCGCAATATGTAAGCGATTTAAAACATATTAATCCCTTGACCCGCGAATTTGTAGAGGCGGCCAAGCATAGCGGTACCATTGAAAATCCTGACTTTAACGGGATTAATCAAGAAGGCGCAGGCATTTATCAAGTAATACATAAAGATGGTTCACGTTGCAGCACTGCAAAAGGCTTTTTAACACCCGATATAAAAGCGAGAAAAAACCTCACCATTTACACCCAAGCGATTGCCAAAAAACTTCTTGTTGAAGGAAAATCAATTAAAGGAGTAGAGCTTCGTTTAGATGGTAAGCTAACTCAAATTTTGGCTAATAAGCATGTATTCTTATGCTCCGGTGCAATTAATTCACCTGCACTACTCCTTGCCTCAGGCATCGGTCCTAAGGATGAACTTGCAGCAATGAATATAGAGCTTGCCCACGACTTACCAGGCGTTGGTAAAAATTTACAAGACCACCTAGACGCAACGATACTCTGCAAACAAAGTCGCATCACTTCGTATGGATTATCGGTGAGAGGTTTACTAAAAGAGACCCTCGCACCTTTTAAATACTGGCATTCTAGAAGTGGCATGTTTTCATCAAATGTTGCTGAAGGCGGCGCATTTATCAAGTCTAGTCCTGATAAAGAAATTCCTGATATTCAGATACATTTCTTACCAGCATTGTTAGTCGACCACGGTCGTACAAAACCTCTAGGGCATGGCTTTTCTATTCATTTTTGTAATTTATACCCAAAGAGTGTTGGCGAAGTTAAAGTAAAGCGCAATGAACAAGGAGACTTAGTTCCTGATATTTATGGTAATTATCTATCGCACCCTGATGATATGGCGCCGCTAGTCGCTGGCTTTAAGTGGGCTCGAAAGGTGTCACAAAGCAAACCACTTAGCGACAAAAGCTGGGAATTCATACCTGGAGATGATGTGCAAAGCGATGAAGAGATTGAAGACTTTATTCGCAGCCATGCAGAGACGGTCTATCACCCTGTTGGCACCTGTAAGATGGGACAAAGCGATGACCCTATGGCAGTAGTCACACCAGAGCTTGAAATTATTGGATTGGAAAATGTGAGCGTAGTAGACGCCTCGATAATGCCAAAAGTGATTGGTGGGAACACTAATGCACCGACAATTATGATTGCTGAAAAAGCAGCGGACATGTTTTTGGCTAAGAGCAGGTCTTAAGGAGCTTTAAGACTAATCCAAATAAAAAAACGAGGCCTTATGTGCCTCGTTTTTTGTTTGATCAATGTTGTACATTTTACCGAGTCAGCAAAGACTCCAGTTCTGACCTTATAATTTCGACTGATTTTGTGCCATCAAGTTTAAAGTACTCACATTCACCCGCGGCAGCGGCGGCAGAATAATAATTAACCAAGGGCTTAGTTTGCTCATGGTACACACCTAAACGACTGCGAACGGTATCTTCTTTGTCATCATCGCGAATGATTAGATCGTCTCCGCTAACGTCATCCTTACCTTCTGTTTTAGGCGGATTGTAAACCGCATGATAAACTCGGCCAGAGGCTGGATGTACTCTTCGTCCACCCATTCTGTCAACAATCACATCGTCTGGTACATCAAATTCGATACAAAAATCAACCTTAACGCCTGCTTCTTTCATAGCATCGGCTTGCGGGATCGTACGAGGGAAGCCATCAAGTAAGAAACCATTTGCACAATCATCTTGGGCAATACGCTCTTTCACTAAACCGATAATAATATCGTCTGAAACTAATTGGCCTGCATCCATTACTTTCTTCGCTGCCATACCCATATCGGTTCCGGCTTTGATTGCGCTGCGCAGCATATCGCCCGTTGAAATTTGCGGGATCCCAAATTTATTCATTAAAAACTGGGCTTGAGTTCCCTTTCCTGCTCCTGGAGCACCAAGAAGAATGATACGCATTAAGCGTCCTCCAATGTATTAAATTCAAATTCGATGAAACTGTACAACGTAGGTATACGCATCACAAGCTAAATTGCGCAAGATTGTTCAGACTTTAGGCTAATGCTACAAAAAAAGGCCAAGAATTACTTCTTAGCCTTTGATAGTGCAACTTCTTCTGGCTTAATTTTACTTAACCAGTGTCGCCAACAAACTATTGAGATTATTCACAAAAGAGGCTGGCTCTTTTAGACTACCCTGTTCACTCAGTTTAGCTTGGTCGAACAAAACTTCAGCCCATTGTTTAAAGAGCGCTTCATCTTGAACGTCAGCCACTAATTTAACAAGTTGGTGGTCAGAATTTAACTCAAAGTTATAAGTAGGCTCTGGTACTTCCTGACCTGCGGCTTGCATAAGCTTGGCCATCTGCGTTGTCATACCGTTTTCTGAGGCCACAATGCACGCAGGTGAATCAGTTAAACGGTCTGTGAACTTCACATCGTCAACTTTATCGCCTAGTGCGGTCTTCATACGCTCAATGATACCCTCAACGGCCTTCTTAGACTCTTCTTTGGCTTGCTTGGTCTCTTCATCATCCAGTTCACTTAAGTCAACGTTAGCGCCTGCTACAGACTGAAACGATTTCTCATTGAATTCTGTAAGATGAGACATTAGCCACTCGTCAATTCGCTCGCCCATTAATAATACTTCGATTCCCTTCTTACGAAATACTTCAAGGTGAGGACTCGTTCTTGCAGCCTGATAAGAATCCGCAGTAACATAATAAATCTTATCTTGTCCGTCTTTCATACGCTCAATGTAATCGCTTAAAGACACTGACTGTTCGTTGCCATCATTATGAGTAGAAGCAAAACGCAGTAGAGCCGCTATCTTATCTTTGTTAGCGAAGTCTTCAGCAGGTCCTTCTTTCAGCACATTGCCAAATTCTGCGTAAAATGCTTTGTACGAATCAGCATCATTCTTGGCCATTTTTTCAAGCATACTTAATACACGCTTCGAACAGCCCTGACGGATGGTTTGTGTGATCTTGTTGTCTTGTAAAATTTCACGGGAAACATTCAACGGTAAGTCGTTTGAATCCAGTAAGCCTTTTACAAACCGCAAGTAAGTTGGCATAAATTGTTCGGCATCATCCATGATAAATACACGCTGAACATAAAGCTTAAGACCGTTCTTTTGGTCGCGATTCCACATATCAAAAGGTGCTTTGCTTGGTATGTACAGCAAAGAGGTATACTCTGTTTTACCTTCTACCTTGTTGTGAGACCATGTAAGCGGGTCTGTATAATCATGTGACACATGCTTATAGAACTCTTTATATTCGTCTTCTGAAATATCTGACTTATCACGAGTCCAAAGCGCGGTCGCTTTATTAACGGATTCCCACTGGCCAGGCTCAGCTGGAATTTTTTCACCGTCTGGGCCATCGCGCTCGGCAACTTCATCTTTCCAAAGCTGGACCGGGATACTGATGTGATCAGAATATTTTGTAATGATTGAGCGTAAGCGCCAAGCATCTAAGAATTCTTTCTCGTCTTCTTTAAGCTTGAGGATAATTTCAGTCCCGCGCTCTGCTTTATCAATATCAGCAACTGAGAAATCGCCTTCACCTTCAGAAACCCATTGGACCCCAGCTGATTTATCTGTACCAGCAGCTCTGGTATTAACAGTGACCTTGTCTGCTACAATAAACGCAGAATAGAAGCCAACACCAAACTGACCAATTAGTTGTGAGTCTTTGGCTTGGTCTCCCGATAGCTGGCTGAAAAAGTCTTTGGTGCCCGATTTAGCAATCGTACCCAAATTGGCGATAACGTCCTCTTTGGTCATACCAATACCGTTATCGTTTATAGTCAGCGTTCCAGCTTCAGCGTCAACGCTGACCTTAACATGCAAATCGCCGTCGCCTTCAAACAAATTATTATTTGAAAGTGCCTTGAATCTTAGCTTGTCTGCAGCATCCGCCGCATTCGAAACGAGCTCGCGCAGAAAAATTTCTTTATTTGAATATAGAGAATGGATCATGAGCTGGAGTAATTGTTTTACTTCAGTTTGAAAGCCATGCTTCTCAGGTTGGACAGTCTCAGCCATAGCTAAGGGTCTCCTTTTTGAATTGTTGATGACAAGTAATTCGGTAACGTCCTAGATGTGTGGACGTTAGGTCAAAAATCAATACAAAAAAGGACATTTAATTTACCAGCAGGCTTGCCAGCGTATAGGATTTTGCTCAAAAAAATATATTTAAAACGGTCGACGACCACTAAAAGCATGTGTAAGTGTATTGCCATCAATAAACTCTAACTCTCCGCCAACAGGGACGCCATGAGCAATGCGAGTAGTTTGAATATTTTGGTTTTTACACATTTGTCCAATGTAGTGTGCCGTCGCCTCACCTTCAACCGTAGGATTGGTCGCCAAAATAACCTCCTCTACTGACTCTTCCCTCAGACGCTTCTGCAATATATCTAAACCCAATTCAGACGGACCAATGCCATCGATAGGTGACAAATGACCCATTAATACAAAGTACTTACCTTTATATTGTGATGTTTGTTCAATCGCTAGTATGTCTTGCGGGGATTCTACAATACAGATTTGTGCGCTTTCAGAGCGCGCGGGGTTGGCACATAAGGTACAAACATTAGACTCTGTGAAAGTACGGCATTGTTCACAATTGGTGACATGCTCCATAGCATTATGCAGAGCTTTGCTAAGCACTATCGCGCCATCACGGTTACGTTCAAGAAGAGTAAAAGCCATGCGTTGGGCACTCTTTGCACCCACTCCTGGCAAACACTTCAGCGCATTTATGAGTTCACTAATGAGCGGGCTAAATGACATATGTTGTTACTCTTAGCATAGAAAGATACAAGACTTAAAACGGCATCTTAAAACCTGGCGGTAAATTCATCCCACCCGTCACACCTGACATCTTCTCTTGTGTTGTCTCTTGCACTCTGCGCACGGCATCATTTATAGCCGCGGCCACTAAGTCTTCCAACATCTCTTTATCATCCTGCATCAGAGAATCTTCGACATCAACACGTTTAACGTTGTGATTACAGGTCATAGTAACTTTTACCATTCCAGCACCAGATTGACCAATGACCTCTAACGATGCTAGCTCGTCTTGGGCACGCTTCATCTTATCTTGCATCTGCTGGGCTTGCTTCATCATATTACCCATGCCGCCTTTAAACATAATGACCTCTTTATAATTTTGGTTAAATATTCAAACACCACTTAAATCTAGTGGCTTTGAATTTATGCGAAAACTAGGCCTTACCTAGCTTCTATCGAATTCTCAATAACACTTGCATCAAAAGCCTTTAATAGCTCCTGAATAGACGAGTCGGTACTGATCACATTTTTAGCATGTTCTAGACGCATTGCATCGATTTGTAGTTGTAATTCGTATGGGCTATTTTTGACGTTCCCATACTCGACAACGACATTAATGACCCTTTGATATTTTTGCTTTAGTGCATCTCGAATACTCTGCAAGCTACTTTCTTCATTAAGGTGGTGATGCGATTGGTTAATTTCAACTGTAAGTTGGTCATCTTTAACACCTTGCGAGCGACCATGAATGAGAAGTTGCCTGGCTAAACCACGAGCATCTAAAGCATCAACAAAAGCACTCCACTCATCAATCTGAGAGGCAAGTTGAAGCTTTTGTCCATTATCAAGTGTAGGTTTTATATTACCAAGGGTAGATTGGCTAAATACCGACGCTACTGGAGCAAGGTCATTAAAATCGCTTGGCACGTCTGCAAGTTCAGTACTTATATCATCCCTTACAATTGCCACTTCAGCTGCGCTAGTAGAGGCAGCAGCAGCCGAGCTATGCGTGCTATTTTCCTTACTATCATCTTGCACTTGCTGACGACCGACAGTACCAACACTATTGCCAAGTGAAGATTCATCAAGCTCAGACTTTTTTCCTTTGTCTTGTTCCTCCATCTGCTGTTCATAAGATTGCAGATCGTCTTCCATATCGAACAAGGATTGTAAACGAGCAACACTATCAGAGTCGTCCTCATCTTCAGATGAAGCTGGTGGCATTGATTCAACAGATGACTCATCTAAATATGAATTATCGCGAGCAGAACCTATATCATCTTGCGGTGCAAACATCTGCTCATCACTATGGTCATGGTCTTGTGGCCGATATCCATCATCTATCACACCACTACCATCTATATCAGCGGCTTTATTATTGTCTGATGCTATCTGAGGTGCCCTAACATCTGAAATATCAGGGATTGGCTCTTCTGCTATTGAGTTGTTACTCGCTACTTCCTCGTTCAACGCTAGCGTTTCTGATTGCGTATCTTCTGTTACGACTGATTCTACATTTGACGGTATAACTTGTTCCATCTCTGAATGTTCAGATGCGCTAGTTAATTCAGGTTTTTCCGAAACGGCTAAGGAGTCCGTGTCCAGGGGAATAGATTGAGTAGGGCTGAACGCTAGCATACGCATTACGGTCATCTGCAGACCTGTTAGTGGGTCTGGCGCAAAGGGTAAATCTCTTTTACCGTTGAGCGCTATTTGATACATAAGTTGAATATGCTCTGAGCTAATCGCTTTTGACAAAGTGTATATCGGCTTAGCTGAATTAGTGTCTAGTTTACATATATCAGGCACTATCTGTGTTAAGGCAATTTGATGTAGTAAGGATAATAGTTGAGATAGTACCTGAGCGTAATCTGGAGAATCGGCACAGAGCTCATCTAATTGAGCCATAGCCTTTTCGCCGTCGCGCTCAGCAATAAATTTGGCCAGACGTAGTACTTGATTCTTGTCTAGTAGTCCAAGCATACTAATGACAGTGTCTAGCATTACTCGGTCGTTACCTTGAGCGATGGCTTGATCGGTAAGGCTTAAAGCGTCACGCATGCTTCCTGCGGCCGCTCGTGCAAGCTGACTTAACGCAGTTTCTTCAAAGGTAATCTTTTCATCAGTAAGAATATGTGACAACTGCGTTTGTATTTGCTCACGGCTCAGGGCTTTTAAACTAAATTGCAAACAGCGAGAGAGAATCGTTACTGGTAGCTTTTGTGGATCAGTAGTCGCGAGCAGGAATTTTACGTGCTCGGGGGGTTCTTCTAGAGTTTTAAGAAGTGCATTAAAACTATGCTTAGAAAGCATATGGACTTCGTCTATCAAATAGACTTTATACTTACCCCTAGTGGGCTTATATTGCACGTTATCGAGTAACTCACGGGTATCTTCGACTTTGGTACGTGAAGCAGCATCTATTTCTAATAAATCTACAAAGCGGCCATCGCTTATATCTTTACAGGTATCACACACACCACAAGGGTTAGCACTTTGGCCTCTTTCACAATTGAGCGATTTAGAAAATATACGGGCTATGGTGGTTTTTCCGACACCTCGAGTACCGGTAAATAAATAAGCATGATGAAGCTTATCATTTTCTAAGGCGTTGGTGATAGCGTCTACCACATGTTGCTGACCCACTAACTCTGAAAAAGTTTGTGGTCGCCATTTTCGTGCTAAGACTTGATAGCTCATGCTGACTTAGTCACCCTCAAATTCACAGATACAGTATGGCGTTATACCTTCTGCCTTTAGTTTCTTTTCGCCACCAATATCTGGCAAGGAGATTACAAAGCCAGCGTAATCTGCCTTACCACCTAAGCGACGAATTAAATTTGCAGTGGCAACCATGGTGCCGCCCGTTGCCAGTAGGTCATCAATCATTAGCACATTGTCGCCAGGACTTATTGCGTCTTTATGAATTTCAAGCTCGTCGGTACCGTATTCTAACTCGTAAGACTCTGAAATAGTCTCTCTAGGTAGCTTGCGGGGTTTGCGCACTGGAACAAAGCCAATACCTAATGCTAATGCTAAGGGTGCTCCGAATAAAAAGCCGCGTGCTTCAGTACCCACGATTTTATCGAACTTATGTCCATCGTAATTATGCTTCAGCATGTCGATGCATGCCTGAAACGCTTCATGGTTTTGCAACACACTGGTTACGTCGCGAAACAAAATACCCGGTTTGGGGTAGTCTTTTATGGTGGTTACTGCTTGCTTGATTAGCGCTGTGGTCACAAAAATCCCTTGCGTATTATTAATGTACGACTAAATAATGTACGAATAAATTCAATTTACCAACAAACTTAACTTGCGAATAAATCCTAAAAAAAGAAAACGTACCAACCCGCTATAATATGCATAAGCGGAAAGGCTACTAAGGCTAATACAATACCTAAAAAATACCACCAGTTAAACACTTCTTTAAAGGCTTTATCATCACTCATCGATAGTTTCCTATTACAACAAAAAAAGAGGCGCGCATACTACTTGATTTGCTTGATAAATAACAGCTGTCAACACCCAATAGCTCACTTTTAGTGTGTACAAAAATTACCATTTAAAATTACCAAAGCATAAATAATTTTTTAAGTCTCATTGGACATAAAAAAAAGGGCTACCCTTTCGGATAGCCCCTTCTTATTCTCTTTCGAGATAATGGGAGTCCCGGTAACCGGCGAGGGTCAATGTGCTACTCTCACATGGGGTAACTACCGTTACAACCAAAAAAAAGGCCACCCTTTCGGATAGCCTTTTCTTGTTCTCTTTCGAGATAATGGGAGTCCCGGTAACCGGCGAGGGACAATGTGCTACTCTCACATGGGGTAACTACCGTTACAACCAAAAAAAAAGGCCACCCTTTCGGATAGCCCTTTCTTGTTCTCTTTCGAGATAATGGGAGTCTGGCGATGTGCTACTCTCACATGGGGAAACCCCACACTACCATCGCCGCTAATACGTTTCA
>Ga0307981_1000685_pt1 | contig 32969 bp, 32 predicted proteins | sample OrgLakmetagen987_FD_201849 | JGI IMG/M metagenome (GOLD analysis project Ga0307981, IMG submission 201849) | Saline water microbial communities from Organic Lake, Antarctica - #987 | ecosystem: Environmental > Aquatic > Non-marine Saline and Alkaline > Saline | place: Antarctica: Organic Lake... | reverse complement strand
TATTGAAGGGGATTAAGACCTTGGCTGATAGATGACATAGGGTAATGCTCCAGCCTGACAGCTGCCCCGTTATTGAAGGGGATTAAGACAGTTGGCCAGGCGCAGCTGCTGTTCGGCCTATTCGCCTGACAGCTGCCCCGTTATTGAAGGGGATTAAGACAAAGGCGTGTGCTGCATGACTGACTCATGCTGGCCTGACAGCTGCCCCGTTATTGAAGGGGATTAAGACGTTACAAATTCTGTATTACTTTTAGGTTGCATGCCTGACAGCTGCCCCGTTATTGAAGGGGATTAAGACACGCCATGGATTAGTTGTTCGGCGCCGTATAGGCCTGACAGCTGCCCCGTTATTGAAGGGGAGTAAAACCCTGAGTCGCAGGTAACAGCTGGCGATCACACGGCTGGCACACGCCAGTATTTGCCCAGCCAAATGTGGCAGCGGCAGATGTTGGTCATTCTGATGCTTAAATACATTTCTTCAAATGTCTTTGAGATCACCCGACTGATTATGAACAATCTCTACCTTTTAAATTCGCCGATACTGCCGGAATTTGGCCGCTATGAATTCACTGGCCCTATCACCGTGGCAACAGCCAGATTGATTGTTGCGGATGGTTATATCAGCGCCATCGGTCACGAGGGCGCTGCATTGCTGCTGTCACAGGTTCTGGGGCAGCCAGTGGCTTTTAACCGCCAGCAAATAACGCTTTTGCCGGGCGACAAGGCGTTGGTTTTGCGGTTGCGACAAAGGTTGCCGGAAGGCCGTATTTTAAGCTTCGATGAAATATCGAGTACTGCCTACGACCTAGGCATTTTGTCGCGCCGAGAGTAAGCGCGACGCACTGCATCATTTTTTGCGTTCAACCTGAAAGCGAGCTGAATCCAGCATGGTGCAATACGCACCGCCTTTTATAGTTTGAATACCCTCTTTATCTAGCTCACTCTGGATAGCCTTTCGCCCGTTTAAATACAATGGCCGAACTTCAAGAAGCTTTTGCAGCCTTTCTGGCAGGTAGTCGTGCAACATAGATCGAATTTCATTCAATCGTTCAGAAAGAAAAGAACGCCGCATACCTACTCGCAAAGAGTCGAGGGTTCGGTTTGCAATGCCGGTGGGTGTCAGTTCATTTCTATCCGCCAATTCGTCGATCAGTTGGGTCAGGGCTGCTTCCGAGTCACACGGAAGCTCTAAGACCTCACAAATATTTTCAATAAATAATCTGGCTAAATCCGTATCCGGCAATGGGGCTGTAGGCAAACAAATAGCGCCCATCTCGGTTTGGTTAGACCGAACAACCATTCGATAAGCCACGTAATTTGCAGGGGTCATCGGCACTTCGGCAACTTTGCCAACCGCAGCCCCGCTAATAATCAAAGATTGACGGGCATCATTCAAAACCACGTTCACTTGCTCAGGCCTTTGCCCCAGGTTGATCAGCTCTATCAAGGCCCGGAAGCTGATAGACCCGTGCAAGTGGTGAAAGCGGCCTGGCAAATAATCGCGATGCCGAATAAAGGGAATGTCGGCCAGTATCACATCGGCTTCAAACGCATCGATTTGTTCGCCATTGCGGCCTTGAAAAAACCGAGACACAGGCGTGGGGTAATAGAATTCAGATTGTCCTTCATAAGGCGCGTCAACCAATACATGGCTCAGGCAATCTTCGTGGCGAGCGAACAGGCTCATGGCATAGCCAAGGTAAAAGGTCATTGTTTTGCGGCCCCCCGCCAAAGACGCATGCAAAGTTACTTCCTGCTTACCCGGCGCCTGCGGGCGCGTCAGGTCATACACCGTAGAGGTAATAAAGTCTGCCAGTGCCTCATGATCCGCAATCGTTCGAGCATCGTTAACGGGCACGCCTGCGGCGCCGGGCACTTGCAAGATTTGATCTGCGCCAAACGTTGGAACAGGTAGGCCATAATCTTCACACAACCGCTGTAGGTGACCTCGTTCAATCAAGCCATTATGAATTTGCTTGGCTCCAACTGTGGTCGTAATTACTTGAACTTCATCCGGCCACGGCCGGCCATCCCGGTGAATGGCGTACAACGTTTCGGTGACTATTTGCGGAGACATACCAGTCACACATAGCAAAATGTGCTTAGATGCACTCATAATATTATTACCCTGTTTGACGTTTAAGGCGTGCTGACCCACTCGCCACGGTCCACCCAGTTATGCATGAGTTTTTTTAGATCAGAGAGTTCACCAGCTTCACAAGTAAGCAGGCTCACACTGCCTGCTCGGGCGCGTACGTTCACTTTTCGGCCTTTTTTGTTGCTGTAATCGAGCGCTCTGAAAGACACCAAAGCAGCGGTTCCCAGCAAGCCACCTGCTTGGTCCCGGAGGCTGTCGAGCTTATAAATGATGTCTTCATCTTTCCGGTCACGGGCCAGATTGCCGGTTTTGCATTCAATCATCAGCAAGCGATTGTTGTGAACAGCTACCACATCCATCTCATTGCGGATATCTGATTTATTATCGGCGTTGTCAGTCACTTCAACGCTTAAACCAACGTCCCCTGCCCCGGCATCTTTTGCGGCGAACCATACAAACTCTTCTAGCCACGCACCACTCAAATACACCGCGGCATCTGAACTACGAGGAAACCATTCTTGAGCCGATTCCCCGCGCTCGAGTACTTGGCCTTGCTCCAAAAGTTCCAGAGCTTGGCGCCAATCACCGCGGGGCGGATGGTCAAGGCGCAATACGTTGGGCACGACGTTGCCCTGGTTGTCTGGCGCGTACCATTTGTTAAACAAAGCAACCAGGCCTCCGATTTTGCTGGCGTTTTCGGCAATAAAACGCGTTGCAGGTTTTCGGAGCTGTGCCTTTTCCAGCCATTTTTCATCGGTATCTTGGCGGCTACGCACCGTTTTGCCTTGTGCGTTCAGATAAAGGTCCAGGCTCAATACAGATTCCATTGGCTCGATCGACTCTCTACCCGCGCTCAAGTGTTCAATCCGGCGATTGGCGGTATCAGAATAAATCATGTCGTGCTGCTCGCCCGAACCAAACCATTGGCTGAAAGCCAGCGCCATCAGCTTGTTGCCACCGGTGGCGTTGTAAATAATCCGGGCGTTTGGGTAATTGGTGGTCAGTTGTTCATGAACCCCCATGGCAAAATCAACCAGCTGGCCATAGTTCTCTGACGGCAACTCTTCAAAGCGGTCGATATGCTGATCTGTCCAGCCAACGGATTTTAGAGTGCCGACGAACCTGTCGGCTGCGTCTTTCATGGCCGCCGACACAACCAAGGCCACTCGCTCAGGGCGAAACTGGAGTACCGGAATTAGATTAGGCAATGGTTGGCCCGACACAATACAAAGTTGAATATCCAATAGTCTAACCCTCAAAAATAGAATGATTTACAGTGGTACTGTGTCAGCGTGCCATCTTGGTAGACAGCCGATAACGAACTGACATGCGCGCTGTTTATTTGAACTGTTCTAGGCCCGCGTTGATCGTCCCCATGCCCAAGGCAACGAAGAAAAACAGTGGCGCGATCAAAACCTGCGGTGCAAATATCAGCAGCACTATACCTACGATCACGGTGCCAAAACAAAAAGCAATCCAGGCAATACCAAGGCTGGCACCACCAATAAGCAGGAAAAGCCCAACAATAATTCTAATAATACCAACCATAACGCCCTCTTTTATTCAAAATCGATGTGTGTCGTGCTGGCCTAGCCGTGAACGCCAACTTGCACACAACTTTACCGGTGCAACGGTGAACTCGTGTAAGGCCATATTTGGCTAGGCCATGGAGCCTGTCGCTCCGTTTACTCTGTGCTTGGAATTTGGCACTGGGGGCGGGCACATGAGCTATTTACAGTTTGAAATTAGTACGCAGCGAATATTGGAAAATGCCGTCAGCGAAATCTGTGACATCGCGTTCAGCGTTGGTATTGACGGTGCAGCTGTGTTGAGCGCTTTGCCAGAATCGGGCACTTTTCTTACCGGCGCTAATGTTCCCGTGCTGTCAGCCAAAGATCGCGGAAAAGTGTCTGTTCTGTTTTACGTCAACCCAACCCGCAATGGCATAAAATGGCCTTTCATTCAGTTCCACAGCTTCAGGCACGGCGGTAATACAGCGCAGTTTAATGGCTTGCAGTGGTCACGCAACAACGTACAAACGTTGAACCGGAATACCCAAGACCATCTCTCTGCCGTGCCCGTTCGCAAAGCTGTGTCACACATCCACACAACCGACGACCGCTTGCGCTTAGAACGTGACAACCGCCTTGATTTCTCCTATCGCCACGGAAAACCGTTAGATGAAACGCTAAGCTGGGCTCACACAAAATTTGCCGGCTATCTGGATAACCCAACACTCGCCCGCACGAACGGCCGCCACGTTGGTGGCCATAGATTTTTATTCCCGATGGAAACGGCCGCTGGAACGCGTGTGGGTTACCACCAAATTTGCACGGGTGTTAGCGATGAAAAGCGTCATTACGTTCGCCAAGCCGGTCTGATGTCTGGCAGTTTTGTAAGAATCAATGCCCGCTGTGACAGTGCGCTAACATTGCCCCCCATCGTATGCGAAGGCGTATCCACAGCACTTAGCATCGCGTTGGTTTGGCCCGGTGCCATTTTCGCCGCTCTTTGCGCCAACAATCTGAAAGAAGTGCGAAAATCCATTTATGGCCCCGTTATTCTGGCGGCAGACAATGACCAGTGGAAGCTGGCTGTAGGCAATAGCGGCATAAAAAACGCCAGAGAGGCCCGTGAACCAGGTGACACCCTACTCGCCCCTTCATTTGGCGCGGCGTCACATACGGCAAAACCCACAGACTTTAACGATGTGCTGATGCTTGAGGGCTACAGTGCCTTGCATCAGCAGATTCATAGCGTTGCGCAGGCCACCTGCGCCCCAATAGCCCTTGCGGCCTAATCCACAACGAAGCGGATTTGCTGGCTTGCGTCCGGTAATGGTATGCCGTAGAAACCGCCGCGATTTTTGATACGGCCCGTTACTGCGAGTAACTCACCCTGCTCATCAAACGTTTGGCCCGGTGCGATCACCAAAACAAGGTTGGCGGGTAGCTTCGCTGCAAGCTCCGTTTGCAGGGTATTGATGTAGGTACTGAACTGATCACCCGTTATGCCGCCCTTCTCTTTTACAGCAACCAGGCTGCGCTCTAGGTTGGGATGATTAGTCCACAGATCGTCCTGCTCTATGAGTTCTGTTAATAGTGCTGATACCGAATCACCTAATAACTCAAGACCATTCAGCTCCGCTAACTTTAGAGCCATCTCCGCCGCCAAAGCTTCATCAGCTTTACTGGATTGCGGCCGCCCATAGCTGCCCCTGTCCGCTTCATCACGTATCGACTCCTCGGCAAGCAAAACATACAACGCCCAGTGCCAAGGGTTAGAAATCTGCACCGTCACGGCAAGTTGAGGTTCATAAACCGATGTAATTTTTACCTGCCGGCTTTGGGTGTAAACGCTTAAGCGGATGGCGGCGGGATCTTCCCCCAGGTTAATCAACTCTACCAATTCGCGGAAATTAACGGTTTCCCGAAACTCTTTGAGTAACTGCGGAACCAAGTGACGCTGGCGTATAAATGGAATATCTGCCAGGGTAATGGTTGCGTCGCTGGCATCTAATGTTCGGCCATCGCGCAGCTGTAATAGCTGTGGTGACCTGGTCGGAAAAAAGAACTCCGGATGATTTTCATACCCCTCGCTCACCAACACATGCGACATGCTGTCGAACCTGCGACCAAACAAGCTCATGGCATAGCCGAGGTAAAACGTCATGGTTTTTCGGCCGCCTGCAATAGACGCGTGTATGCGTTCGCTGTTGTTCCGGGTAACGTCTCTTACGGTTGTTACGATAAAGTTTGCCAGTGCTTCATGGTCTTCGGTGCTTCTTGCGTCAGCCACCGGAACACCGTCACTGCCCGGCACCACCAAAATATCCGCAGCTGTAAACGAGATGTCCGGCTTACCGAGTTCGTGGCACAACTGGTGTAGCGGGTTTGCGTTGATTAACTGCTGGGTAAGTTTTTGTGCGCCCACAGCTGTTGTAATTACCTTTATATTATCGGGCCAGACATCCCCTCGCCCGTGCAACCCGTAGAGGGTTTCTGTAATCACCGCCGGTGACATTCCAATCACGGCTAAAAGCGTGGTTTTCATAGCGTTCCCCTCCCCTCAAACAGTTTTATCTTCGTCATTTTTAACCGCCGGCAAGCTTGGCGGCCAACCGGCGCTTTGGGGTGAGTGTACCCTAACTAATATCTTAGTCAGCCCAGAGGCCGCTGATATGCCCCGTGCTATGTATCTGATTGGCTATGACATCAGTGACAATGGCAACCGCACAAAAGCTCTACACCTGCTGCGGGCAAGCAGCGCCAGCTACCAAGATTCGGTGTTCGAGGTGACAGCACACCCGGCCGAGCTACGCAGCCTGACCGAAGCGCTGGAAGATCTGTTGAATCCCGACTGCGATCGGCTGCTGTGTATTCGCTTACAAAGCAGCAGCACCTGCTGGCAACTGGGAATTGGCGAACTGTCGCCCATCGGCGAATTTCTGACCATAATTTGAGGGAACCTTTTATGACCCGCATCGTTATTGATCGTCACAAAGTAGCACTGGAATATTCTACGGATTGCATGATTGTGCGCGTGCCGGGCAACCCGCCAAGAACGCTACCACTTAACCGCATAGATCAGCTTATTTGTATGCACAGCGTGCAGTTGACCACCCAGTTAATCGGCCAACTGTACAAACGGGGGATTGATTTGGTCGTTATCAATCAACGTTATGAGAAACACAGTTTTTCAATATTTTCAGATCAGCAGAAAATAGTGGAGCGCCGGTGCCAGCAATACGCTTGGCAGCTTGAAGAAAGCCAACGACTGCAATTTGCTAAGACACTGTGCCAGCATAAATTCCGCACAATCAGCCGGCTTATCAAGCACAGCCAAACTCAAGTTAATACAACACAAGCTCTTCAGCAGGCGGCTGTTTGTTGTTCAGAGCAGAGTTTACGCGGCATTGAGGGAAACCTTCAGCGGCAAGTGTTTGAGTACTGGCGTTCAGTGATTCCCGTCCACTACGGATTTCACCGCCGTGAACGCAGACCGCCAAAAGACCCTGTGAATGCAACACTTTCCCTGACGTACACCATGGTTTACCAAGATGCAGTGCGCCAGGCAAAAAAACGGGGCCTTGACCCACAACTGGGTTTTTATCACCGCACGGCCTATGGCCGCCAATCGCTAGCCTGCGACCTTATGGAGCCAGTGCGCCCCCATGTAGAAGCCTGGGTTGCCAGCCTGTTTACCGACGGTGTTCTTACCAAACGACACTTTTCTGAAACCGATGGAGGTTGCCTGCTGGGTAAAACAGGTCGTCAAGTTTTCTACGATGCTTTAGGTGAACACGCTCCAGAGTGGCGGCGTAGCTTGGATGCCGCTGCACTTTGGGTGGTTAAACGGCTTGACCAGAGCATGGGGCAAGCCGCATGAACAACCCTAAACATTGGTACTTGCTTGCCTACGATATTCGCTGCAAACGCCGCCTACAAAAAACCCACAAATTCTTGCGTACGCAGGCCTACGCGCTGCAAGAATCTGTTTTTGCATGGCATGGCAACGCTGGAGAGTTGGATCAACTGCAAACAAAACTTATGGGGCTCATTGATCCACGAAAAGACGATCTGAGGGGTTACCGTCTTCCACGCCATGTTGCAATTCAGCTATGGGGAAGCAGTCCTTTTGTTGACGGGATTTTTGATAATGGTTACCCACCCCATGCTCATATGCAGGAAGAGTTGACCGTTTAGGCGCGAAAACTTGATGGCTACAACAACCAAAAATAGGCATAATTCGTTTTGGAGTAGATATAAATCTGGTTATTTTCTAGGCAACTTTGTGATCAAAAAACAATCAGAAAATTTGACTTTTACCTCTATGATTTTAGAGCTATTTTTTTCTGCTCAGGGTCAGAGGACTGCCCCGATATTGAAGGGGATTAAGACCGGGCCTTCAGCCTGTCTCCGTAACGGGTGAAGTCAGAGGACTGCCCCGATATTGAAGGGGATTAAGACTCGGGCACATAATACCCTTCGTCGTCGTTGTCGTCAGAGGACTGCCCCGATATTGAAGGGGATTAAGACTTGGGCGACCCGACGATGCAGCACACGTTCCGGTCAGAGGACTGCCCCGATATTGAAGGGGATTAAGACAGTCCGTAACCTCCATATTCATCGGCTTTATGTCAGAGGACTGCCCCGATATTGAAGGGGATTAAGACCGCTCTGATACATCCTAGCGGGTATGTGTTTTTGTCAGAGGACTGCCCCGATATTGAAGGGGATTAAGACCAGGTGATACGCTCGAGCAGCGTGATGTCCCTCGTCAGAGGACTGCCCCGATATTGAAGGGGATTAAGACCTACTTCCATTACCACTCGCGCCGTCCTCTTCGTCAGAGGACTGCCCCGATATTGAAGGGGATTAAGACACTTGCCTTCAAACACACCCATCTCCAACATTTGTCAGAGGACTGCCCCGATATTGAAGGGGATTAAGACGGAAGGAAACTTGAGCAACCCATCAATGTAGGTCAGAGGACTGCCCCGATATTGAAGGGGATTAAGACAAGCGCGGTATAGAATCCACCTGCGGTGATCTGTCAGAGGACTGCCCCGATATTGAAGGGGATTAAGACGGCCAGTTGGTCAGTGTCCAACAGCTGTTCCCCGTCAGAGGACTGCCCCGATATTGAAGGGGATTAAGACAAAACGCCAGTGTGTACGAGTACGACGTCAATGGTCAGAGGACTGCCCCGATATTGAAGGGGATTAAGACTTAGCGCCGTTCATCAACAGTCCGATTGCTATCGTCAGAGGACTGCCCCGATAATGAAGGGGATTAAGACCAAACCTACTTGATCTTTGGTGACGTCGTGTGGGTCAGAGGACTGCCCCGATATTGAAGGGGATTAAGACATTACGCCTCTCTTCTACAGTGACGTTACGCGTCAGAGGACTGCCCCGATATTGAAGGGGATTAAGACTTGGACCGCGCCCTCTGGACTGCGCCCTCTGGAGTCAGAGGACTGCCCCGATATTGAAGGGGATTAAGACTAACCCGGAAATTTACGATCTTTGCAACGTGAGTCAGAGGACTGCCCCGATATTGAAGGGGATTAAGACAGGCGCGTATATCGGCTGTGCTGGCGCTCTGGCGTCAGAGGACTGCCCCGATATTGAAGGGGATTAAGACCATCTTGCGGGCTGTCCACTGGGACACGTTGAGTCAGAGGACTGCCCCGATATTGAAGGGGATTAAGACAAACCGAGCTTGCGGCCTTTCGGGGTCCATGATTGTCAGAGGACTGCCCCGATATTGAAGGGGATTAAGACATAGGAAGAGTAATGCCATCGGTCATCTTAGACCACTACAGACTGCCCCGATATTGAAGGGGATTAAGACTGATCCATCTTCTTGACGGCAATCTCTGTTGATGTCAGAGGACTGCCCCGATATTGAAGGGGATTAAGACAGTTCTTTGATGATACCTCGGCATAGCGTGCGGTCAGAGGACTGCCCCGATATTGAAGGGGATTAAGACATGTGCTGAATATGCCTAACAGCTGAGTTATCGTCTGACTGCCCACTGGCTCTTCATGGGACTACAGCGCTGCCAACAGCAATTCTTGATGCGCCTAACACTGACCCATTCCCGAGAAGTCCGCGCCTTCGTGGATTCTGGAAAAGACGACGACACCGTCTCCATGACGTGCCGACACCGTTTATCACGACTGGTCTGTCAGCAGTCCGATTTAGATCCAGACACACCCCTGCGGATTCGGCTTATCCGGGTGACGCTGCCCACCGGGGAAACGGAAGTGCTGGCCACCTCGCTCCTGGACACCAAGGCCTTCCCCGCCGAACTCTTTGCCGACCTTTACCACCGGCTTAAACAAACTCTAACCCTGGAAAACGTCAGTGGCCGGACGTTCTGCGCCGTACAGCAGGATATCCACGCCTGCCAACTGCTTAAAAACCTGGCCCTACTGATGCAGGCCCTACAACAGCCCGATATTGAACGCAAAACCGCCCATCGAAAACTGGCCTGGAAGGCGAACTTCACCCAGAGCGTATCCCGGCTGAAGCATACCCTCGTCTCCTTATTCGTGCATCCCAGCCGCGAGGCCCTGGATAACCTGTGTCGTCTGATGGGTAACAGCTTGAGTGCGGTGCGCCCTGGGCGGAGCTGCCCGCGACGCCGAAAGCGACCAGCCGCCAAAGGCTGCGAAGGCTACAAACCGACTCGCTGACCGACACCACACCTCAACGGCGTTTGACAAGATTTCCTGACAGACTGTGCTGGCCACCGGTCGGATGGCGCTCGCCCTGAACAGTGCTTAAACCGCTCTAATACACCGGCAAATACTGCGTTGACGATCTTTAGAGCTGATTTCGGGTTAAAATCTGACTTTAGCCGCCTGTCGATTCAATAATAGGCTGTCTTACTGTTGGTCATCAAAGCTGGCTCAAAAGGTCATGCTGGACTTTTTGGGCTTAAGTTGATGACATTGAGTAAACTGCTCATGAGCGGCCAGATAGTCATTCCGATAATAGGCTCGCCAAACATTGGCACTGCCGGCCAGTTCGTTATGCGGCTTCTGACCAGCTACAGAAAAACTTGGATATTCGTTTCCCAACACGTGAGTCAACCATGGGCCGAGTCTGCCCTGAGTATCATCATCGAGACCCAGGATATAAGACTTAATCTTTGAAGTTTCGCCCGAATAAAGCAGTCTGGATAGCTGGCTCACATGGTAGGAAAATTCAAAATCGCTTTTTTGCTTTATATTCAACTCAATAAAACCGCTGATCTATAGACCTACACGAGCAGCGAGAAATCTTAAGGTGTGCAGCTGGGATTTACTTGTCACCATACCACCGATCTGAGCGCCGGCCATAGCACTCTACCGATACATATCATGCCTCTCTATAGCTGGGTGGATTAGTTGAAAAGAGCCACTCAAGGCCAGTGTCTTGGAAGCATGACTAAGTTAACAATCGTTTTCTGACAAATTTGGCAAGGGCTGGAACTACGCTTGCTGTGCCACCATACCATCACTAAAAAAAACGAGGAGAAATGGTATGAACCAACAAGCCCTGAAAGTAGCACTGAGCATTATTGCAGAAACCCCGGACCTTATTAGTCGGCTTGGCTTATTGCCCAACGTGAAAACGCCTACCATGGGTGGGAGCGTATGGTGGAATGATATTGCGTGCAGTCATGGGTGGAGAGTGCAGCATAATACTTGGACAGGACACTGCAGAATACTGGATGACATGGATATTCGCCAAGCTTGGGGCACAGAGGAAGCGGTCATGGTGTTTTTCCAAAAAGTCCTGGCCTGTCAGATTTAGAAGGTACGAATGTGCAGACTTTCACTGACGGGGCCAATGAACCAAGCCAACGCGCAACGATTAACCAATGGATCAACGTGTTGCAGCAGTACCAAAAAGAAATGGACAAAGGCTACCAGCCATCTTTCCGGACTGCGCAGAGGCCGCCGCCGACTCCGTTAATCCGGTGCGCATTATTATTCGTCATGCCATTGGCATTGTAGACGACCTTTGTAGAGCGCATTGCCGAGATATACGGGATTTTCGCAGTATGCTGAACTTTGCCTTGGAAGGCTCACATCATACACTTTGGATCCGAGTGGGTGACGGTGAAATCATGCAAGGAAGAGCCAGAAAGCTGGTTGTCTATCATCGCGATGCTGTGTCAAGACAAGTCGGTGTTTGGCTGGAGCAACTGCGCCAGGAAAAACTAAGAGCAAGTGAACTCCGCAAACGCTTTTACTCCGATGCGTTTAACCATCAATCCACCGGTGACGATCGTTCCATAGCCCTCTAGGCTCAGGCTTTCAACTAAATGAAAAGGCGACTTGTGAATACAAAGAACACTCAGAACATTTTGTTGCTGGTTACAGGCATGACACCGCAGATCATTACTGAGACCGTCTGGGCTCTGGCCTGCGATCCAGCCAATAGTGAAAAGTGGATACCGGAAGAGGTTCACGTCATCAGCACTGAGCACGGCCTTAACCAAATTCGTGATCGGCTGATCAACAAAGGGATATTTCAAAAACTGATCGCAGACTATCACCTGCCGCCCATTAAATTTGATGATGGCACCATGCACAGCATCAACGGCGCCAGCGGAAGCCCGCTTGAAGATCTGAAATCGCCAGAGGATAACGAACGGGCTGCCGATGCCATCTGTGCCAAAGTTCGCGAGTTTACTGAGCGATCAGCCGTGAACTTGCATGTGTCCATCGCGGGCGGCCGCAAAACCATGGGGTTTTATGCGGGCTATGCTTTATCACTATATGGTCGGTACCAGGACCGAATGTCACATGTGCTGGTGGAAGAGCAGTACGAACGTGCAATCAATTTCTTTTACCCCTCCCCAGACAAAAAAGAGTTTTCGGTTGACCGGGAACAACGAGTTATTGGCCCATCAAACCAAGCCAAAATATGGTTGGCCAACATTCCCTTTGTGCGTTTACGCAACTCTTTGCCCGAGAAAAGCCTGGTGAGCAATGCCTCGTTTAGCGACATAGTCGAGACCATCAACATCGCTAACCAGCCCATTCAGATTACCCTGAATTACGCTAAAAGAACGCTGACCGTGGGCCAAAAAACAATTAAATTACCACCAAGGGAATACGCCTTTTATCAATGGTTTGCTGAGCTGGCAGTTCAAAACGCTGAAAGCGTGCCTTCTTTGGTCGACGGCGAGAAAAGAGACATTCCGCGCTTATTAGAACTGTGGAAAAGGGCGAAATACAGTGATCTTGTTGACCCCGCCAACGAAGATTCTGTGAAATTTGACCAAGCCTTTTTTGATCAGATTTTGAGTAGAACAAATAAGAAGCTGATCAATCATTTTGGTAAAGACATTGCCAATCTGATATCGGTTAAAAATAAAAACGGCCGAGGGTCTGGCTACGCCCTCGCACTGCAGCCTGATCAAATCGCAATAATTTGACGAGCATACAGCCGGCAGTTAAGTAGCCGGATAGGGGGGTGTAAGCGTAATCTCACTCTTACATCGAAGCTTGGATTTTTAAAATGCTTGTGGCAGCCAGGGCATTGCCCGAAGTGATACATCAAATGGCCATTCTGACCTCAATGATTAGTTTTCAGCAGAAAACCTTGTGTATCGGACGCCTAACACTGATCAAATATTAGCCAACTTCCACTGCTTACACTTCCATTAAAATTATCTAAATCTGAAAACTCTGTTTGACGCCAACTATTCTTTAATTAAGTCCCGTGCTGTTTCTGGCTTCCTCACGCTAATCAGAGGCGCCAAACCTGACAAGCTTGTGAACCCTGTTTTTATTTTGCATTCGGGCAAACTGTGAAACATCGAAACTGCTTAGCGCACCGGAGACAGCCATGCCCCACGCTCATATTTACGATCTGTTTCAAAACAAAAAAGTGCAAGCCAGCCTTGCAAGGATATGTGGCCATCACTTGCCCACGGTTGTGGTTTGCGGAGCATACAGCCATGGCAAAAGCTCACTGTTAAACAGCCTTATTGGTGGCGATGTGTTCGCCGTTTCTGACGGCGTTGAAACTCGCCAAGTGCAAGAACACCAGGCAAACGGTATTTGCTGGCTGGATACGCCTGGCCTTTACGCCGACATTAACGGGCATGACGACGCGCAATCTCTTGCTGCTATTTATAGGGCAGATCACTTGTTACTGGTGCATCGGGCCAGCATTGGCGAGCTTGACCAGCAAGAGCTGCAGTGCTTTTCCGAACTTTTAGAGCGCTGGCCAAATCGTTGCACACTGGTGTTAACCGCCAAAGAAGAGCTAAACAAAGGCTCTCTCGAACGGGTTATCCACAAAATAAAATCGCAAATTCCGAATGTTCAGGTAACCGCTGTGTCTGCTAACGGCTATCAAAAAGGGGAGCAACAGCAAAAGCACGCCCTAATGGCGCACTCTAATATAGGCAGCTTAATGTCGCAGATTGATACTGGTCTGAGTTCTGCGCTAGCTGCCCGCCCCGATGAAAAGGCACAACTGGTCAACAGTATGGTTTGTACGCTTGATCAGTTAATTGAACAGCGAATGTCGCAAAGTGACATGTTAATGGCACAAATGAAACGGAACTGCCGCCGCTATGAACAAGGCCTTTTGAGCTTTAAAACTGACTTGCTTCGCAAATTTGCGAACGTCCAGTAGAAGAAAAGTTCTGCCACACTGCATGCCATTACCGACCAACAGTTATTAAGGAATCTATTATGCCTATCCCTCTTTTTTTAGTAGCCGGTTTGGCGGTTGGCAAAACCGCTGCCTGGATAGCGGGCGCTACTGCTGTAACTGCTGCCGGCGCCTTCGCCGTGAACACCTATAACAACAGCCAGGAGGCTTCCGATGCCGAGTACACCCGAAAAGCTTCCGAGCAAGAAGCACAAGCCGCCCGCGAACAAGCTTGTGCCAACGCATTACACGAAGAGGCGTGCCAGCAACTTACTTGCCTGCTTAAGCAACACGGTGTTAACGCCGTGGAAGCGGGAATCGATGTGCAAGCAGTGGTTTCATTGATGCTGGAGCCATCCGAAAAAACGCCGGCTGACCTCACTTTTACGGTACCAACGCTGCCAAAAAACAAATTTTTATTGGAAGAATCAGCAACGTTGATGGCCGAAATGCAAGCGCTGTCAGCCTGCAGGGAAAAGTTGAAAGCGTTATAAGAAAACCAATTTTCGGCTGTTATTAACCATGCGGTTGCTATTAACCATCTTATATTCACCGGGGTTTACTACATGAGCATCAACAACATTGAACACAGCCTGGCAGCCTTTACAGCCGATCTGCGCCCTGTACATGAACTGGAAGAAAAAACCTTGCAACTGCGGGATGGGCTGTTAAATCGGCTGCAACAAACCCAGCTTAATCTGGCCATTAAGAAGAGCCATCCTTTGCATGTTATCAACACTGAAATTCAACAATCTTTGCAAAAAATAGTTGGCACAGCCGCCACTCAGTGGGAGCAAAACCAAGCTATGCGGGAGCTGTCTAACCGCTACCAAGATCGCACCTTATTGCTGGTCTGCGGCAAGGTTAATTCTGGAAAATCGTCCCTTATCAATTTTTTAACAACTCAGTTTGCGCATTTGCCCCTTCGCTTTTTTCATTTACAAGCGGGCAAGGTGCAGCCCTTACACGGTCATTTTCGGGTCGATTGTGTAGAGGCTACCAGCGCCATCCAGTGGGTAGAGATTGGCGATCGCTTGGTAATTATGGATAGCCCGGGACTGCATTCGGTAACACCGGAAAACGCCGCGCTGGCGCGTCAGTTTGTTGACACCGCTGATGGCATTCTGTGGGTAACCAGCAGCCGATCTGCGGCCCAAGTTCAGGAACTCGATGTGCTTAACGCCGAACTGCAAACCCGGAAACCTTTGCTGCCCGTTTTAACGCAAAGCGACTCTGTGGAACAAGACGAAGATGACCAAGGCAACGTGTTCGATCTGCTTGTTGCCAAGTCTGCCGTTAATCGCCGCACTCTGGAAGAAGATGTGTATAAAAGAGCGCACGATTATTTTACCAAGAACGGCGCGGAGGCAAAGCTACGGATGCCCGTCAGCATTTCTGTTAAGTACCAGCGCACGTTCGCAAGCCAGCCAGACACCCTGGCGGTATCAGGCATTGGCGATTTGTTTCACCAAATCGCTTGGCTGATTAACCAAGCCCGCAGTTATAAACCTAACAAAGCTCGCCAGCAAATGACCAACTATTTGCAACAGCAGTTATTGCATCCGATTTGCGTTTCACTCAACTCGAGTATGGTTAAGCTACAGTTTATATTGAATGAGGAGCTGGTGGACTTACAACAAGCCAAAAGCACTGTTAGCTGCCAAGTGCGAGCCCACATGCTGGAGTTAGCCCCTGGCCTAGTTGAAAAACACCGCGATACGCAAAATCTGCAAGGCTTGCAGAAGGATTTAAACGAACAGATAGCTAGCGCTATAGCAGCCGAGGTAGACGTTCATTTATCGCGATGCTTAGAGTCGCTGGGTAATGCTCTTGTGGAAATCAGCTCCATAGGCCTGCAAGAATTTAGCCCGATAACGGCGCAGGTTCGTCAACTCTCGGGGTCTGTGCAGGCTGCTTGCGTAAGTGCTGGTTTTGCTGTGGCCGGGCTTGCGCTGGGATCACTGGCTGGACCGTTGGCGGCTGTTGCTGGCAGTGCCGTTGGTGGCTTGGTCGGTCGTGCGGTTGGCAACACGCTGATCAAAGAAACCTGGGTGACCACTCACACCGGCGAAGTTGATGCCTCTGGCGTTCTTCGCAGTGCTATGAAAGGTATCGAGCGCTTGGTGCCTGAGCAGGTTAATCGTGTAATTGATGAAATCATTAATACCCTGAATGTAAGTGACCGCTATTTAGTGGATATTCAGCAAGCAGTCACAGAATTCGAGAGTGATTTAGCAAAACTGTTTGACCCTGAGCTTCCAAGCCCGGCCTAGCCACAAGCCAACAATAATAATAATTAACACACTACCAATTTTCAGGAGCACACAACATGAGTCATAACCCAAACCCGTTGAACCAAATCACTGATAGCGTTGCGAGCATAGCCGCTCGCTGGATGCCACACCAAGACGTGGCAAGCGCCCAGCAGGCGGTGGCAACTATGGTGCAAAATAAGCACACAAGGGTCATGTTGTTTGGTGCCTACAGTGCGGGTAAAAGCCTCACTGTCAATGCGTTGTTGGGGGAAGACGTTGCCGCCACCGGTGATATTCCAACCACGTGTACGGTAACTGAGTATGTTTGGAATAGCATGATTCTTCAGGACACGCCGGGGGTAAACGCTCCGGTTGAGCACGAGCGGGTAACCCAAGAAGCTTTAAACAGTGCGGATATGGTGCTATTTGTTATCCGCGCCGGGGACCACGATAGCCAAGATGTTTACGACCGTTTACTGGCTATGATCGCTGCCGGCAAGCCAGTACTGGTCGTGCTGAATTACGAAGCCATGCAAGATGAAGCCGGCTATCTGGTAACGCAGGTGCATCAAGCAATCAACCAGCACTTGGTCCGTTTGGCTCCCACTTACTTGGTAAGCGATACACAACTTAGCCAGCTGCAAATTCTACCCTTACAAGCGAAAACCGCGATGAAGGCAGCTGTATCAGGCAAACAAAGTTTGCTCGCCAGCAGTGGCTTGCCAGCCCTAGAGCGTGCGCTGCAAGATTGGGCGGGCGGATTACGGGCCCAGGAAGGCCGTTATCAGGCCATACGAACCTGTGTTCAACAGAATTTGATAAAGCCTACTCTTGGCGCCATTGAACGAGAGGTTCCAAATGGTCATCATCCGAAATTAAACACCGCCAACAACAAACTGGCTCGCCTTCGTTCCGAGCAAAGTCGTTTACGCTCGAGAATCCATGCTGAAGCAGAGCGGGTTACCGCGCTGGCACGCATCGACCTACTGGCGATTCAAACGGAACATGCCGGGCAAGCCGAATTGGAAGCAAGGCTGGAAGCCCTGTACCAAGGCTTACAAGCCGATGTTTTCCAGTTTATGATCGGAGAACTGCCAGAGCTCAAACAGGCGCTAGCCCCAAAAGCCGGAAACTTGTCTGCCGAAGGCAGCGCAAACCTAAACCAGGCAGATCTGAAAAATGATGACGAAATTACAAAATTGCTCGATCAACTAAGGCAGCTGGCGCCTTCGATTTCTGAAGATGCATTGGCTAACTTGGTTGATGCGTTAATGCAATCGGGGACCAAGTGGGCTGGCCCCTTACAAAAAATTCTGCAAGGTGGCGCGGGCGACTTTTTAAAGGCTAACAGCAAATATCTGGGCGTCGCAGTAGCTGTGGTTCTAGATTTTGTAGAAATAGGCCGAGCGGCTTATGCCGAAGAAAACTACAACCAAAAATTAAAAGCCGAGGAGCATCGCAAACAACAACAGCTGAGCTTATGGATCAAACAAATTTCATCCAACCTGAGCCAAACGGTCATCCAGGCTTTAGATCTTGTTACAGAGCCGATGATGGTTGAGCAAGTGAATTACTGCCAAAACTTGTCTATAGGTTTGTCTGAAGCCAATGCTGATCGCCAATCGTTAACAGAGCTGGCCAGCAAGCTTGACACACACTTTGCCTGACGCCCGCCTAAAGCTTTGTTTTTGATTACATTTCTTGCCCATTATGTATCCTTATTCATGGGCATGATAAAGTGACAACAGACACAGCCTCTTATTTATCTTACGCATGAGCCCCATTTATTTTTGGTGATGAGAACAGTGAAGGCAACATAAGCGCCGATAAATCGAAGGGGGTCAAGACTGCCGCGTCAATAGTCGCGGCAGTTTATGAGTCTCAGCCTTGGATACCGCGAAGCTTAGACACAAGCGACTTCAATTCTGGTGCTCGCTTTTTACTCAGATACTGCTTGTAGCTGCCATAGAAGTCGAGCAAGGCTGCTTTTTCTGCATCGGGCCAACTTTGTGCCGACTCAAGTGCGTCTCTCAGCCGATTGATAAAAGGGCCTGCTTGTTCTGGTTTCTGGTTTTCTCTTTTGGTTGCATCGTCTCTCAAACCTTCAATGAGTTGGGCTTCCAGAGACATGCGGGCTAGCTTTGCTTCTTTGCGTTGTTCCTCGCGCCGCTCTCCAAGTGCATTCGCCAACTGCTTATCCAGCTGTCCAAGTTGGCTAGCCACAACTTCATCTAGCTCACTGAATCCGCCATAGCCTGCCGCAGTTTTAGCACCAGCACCGGCGTGATAAAGAGCACTGCGCAACGCTTTCAAAACAAGGGCGATTAAGTCTTCAGCATCATCACAGGCTTTTCGGGGGGCAACACTGAAGCGCAGAACAAGCTCCTTTGCCGCAAGGAACGGGACCGGGATGGGATCATGCCAGTCAGCGGGTTGATTAGCTGCCTGCGATGCATCCGGAGTTCCACCTTTTTCATACCAACCGCCCATGTGCGGTGTCATTACATCCAGCACCAAAGTAGCTGGCATCACTGGCAGGGCATCAAAAAAAATCACATCCCCGGCCTGGGTGTCCTTAACACACTGGCTCGGGTTTTTATCTTCACTGCCAAACAGGCGGTGAAACAGCGCTCTTGCTTCGGCTTGCTCACCCAACTGTTGCTCTAGCCAACTACGTACCAGGCCTTTCACACTGCTGCCAGGCAAGTAAGGGGCTGCTAAAGTTGGGTGAAACAGAAAACCGTTTTCTACCGGATGAGGGTTGCCTAAGCCGGTAGCGAAATGCCAGTCTGCGCTCAAGGTGATGCTTCTCCCTCCGCAGGCTTCCACCAAAGTGGACTGGCGCACATACGAGTGTCTAAGTGCTTCTTCGTTTCCGCACTTTCCGGTTACACCCTTAATAAAGGTGTTTTTCGCCGTGTCTTTAACCTCGTAGGCTTCGTTGTACTGATTAAAAAAGCGCTCAAACCATAACCCACGGTTTGCTCCTAGCTGGCTAATTTGCCGCACCGCATCTTCTCCACTGGGAATCGCGTGCGCACCTGAATCGTATAAAGGCAGCATTAGTTGCCCTCCTCATCTTTCAGAATCAGCCCCTCAGCAAACTTTTTTACCCAGATCATCAGGGCCTGCGTTTCAGCCGTGGCGTGTCGATAGGCATTCTGATCACTTTGGGTGATGGCTATCAGCAACTTTGGCGACTGTGCATCCGCAAACGCCGCATATACCTGCCCTTTCTGGCACAGCCAATCTTCTACCAGCTGGTAAATAACACCGTAGGCGGGATAATCATTACGTTTGGCATAAAAGAAGGCAACCGTCTGACCAAAACCGTTGGCCTGAACCATACTCGGAAAGCGGCGACAAAAGCTCTTTACTTGGCTATGCTTATACTTACCTTCTTCTGGGCGCTCTGTCGCCACTTTGATCTTATTTAGAACAAACTCCGCCCTTTGCTGTTCTAGCATCTGTGGCGCAGGCATAACAGGCTTTTGCACATTCGCGACAACGCTACTGACAGCCGATGGCTGCTGTTGCTTCTTTTTATACTTGGCCATTATTCATCTCCTTGTGCCAATTTAGGCAGAGCAACCCGGCACCATCCCATACCAGTGGTTTCGTTACCGCCAATCTGGATGTAAGGATGGCTGAATAGCTGCGCCACCACATCGCACAGAAGATCAGCCCCGGAGGCAGTATGGTTTGGTTTGCGGGAAGGCTGACAGCCCAGCACGGTATAAAGCAGCGTCTCTGTTGGTAGACTTTCTTCATACCAAAGGGCACCGTTACGTACCGTTTTTGTTTCGCTGTTTATGGCTATGTGGGGCAAAACCGGCAAGGCTGCCTGGCAAAGATGGCGGAAGCTGTCGTTGTCTATCACTACTAATTGGCTTCGCAGTTCGGCTTTCTGCTTATCTCGGCTAATACCCGGAATCGGCGCAATTAGACTGATTATCAGTTCAAGCCAGCTATCAGCTTGCGACCATTCAGACAAAGCAAATCGAAACTCTTCCAAATAAATCTCGCTCCGCCCCTGGCAATCTAGGCTTATCGCTATTGCGTCTGCAAGCACAGGCACATCGAGATGCATTGGTTTGCCTGTGCGTGCAAGATCGCCCACAAGTCGTGTTAGCAAGGCCGGGCAAGTAACCAGTTTAAAATGGCTAGTCAGCGAACGCACTGGCAGCAGTAGCAAACGAGCATCGCTGACCAAAAGTGCCCCGGCATGCTCACTGGCGTTCAATGTATCCGGGCCAAAAGCCTGTGTAATCAGGTTAGTGCTCATATTCACTTGCGTTTCGGCACGGGCACGAAGTGCGCCCTTCATTGACGAACCATACACACAGGGCCAGTTGGAGTGCGCTTCTTTTTGAATTGGCAGGTCTATTACTTCCTCTTTGCTGCCACCACCGGCGTGCATGGGGGTTTCACACGTTAAGCCAACGATCTGATGTGCAATTGCAGTCATTGTTATTTCCCTATTCAATGCGATGAAAATATTTGGTTGTGTGTTGATCAGTCAATCCAGAGGCCCGCGAAGACACGCCCGTAGCCCAAGCTGGTGTCACTGCCGATTGGATGTTTTTGCAGTGCCTGCAGAAGCTCAGGGGTCACGGGGTTATCGCTACTGTCTTGCAGTTCGCAATAGTAAATGCTGCCGGGAGCCGCCAATGAAATCAGTGGCTTTGGCTTTCTCAGCTTCTGATCCCAGCCTCCTGAACGGTATGGACGTGGAAGCACACAGCTGATCAGCTTCAATCTCACGCCTGCCAACTCTCCCTGCCAATGGGTGGTCTCATCACTTTCGTTGATAACGGGAGAGAAACCCGGCAAACACCACAAAGACGGGCCGTCATTCGCCACTGCATCATTGAAATTGGCTGGGCCCGCTAGATACAACACGACGCCGCGGGCTTTTTTACAGTTAGCAGCTTTTGGTGCCCCTGGAGGTCGTATCTCTTCCTGCGAAATAGCAACGGAGGCCTCTCGACCTTCACCACCCAAACGCAGGTTGGTGGTTTTCGGCAGTTTCTGGACCAGTTCACTGCTCATTCCCTTCAAGTACACATCAATACTAAAGGGCTTTTTACCAGTTGGGCGCAGGTGCCTTGTTTGGTAAAGCAAACCTTCTTTTGCCGATGCCTGCTGATTATTCCGGCCGATACCAAGGCGTGGCTCGCTGGCGATCATGTCACTTTTTGCAATCAGCTGAGATGCATCCGGCAATTCACCAGCCAACCAGCACTGCAAGCCTTCCGCCGTTATCCAATGATCTTCAAGCGGCTTGCTGCCGGCAGGCGCATCCATTTCTGGCATTGCGGTATAGCCCAAATCACTGTGTATGGGGGCACCAATTTTAAGGCGGTGAAATTTTGAGCATTGTCCATTATTTTTTAGGCTTTTCAACAGGTCTTGCGGCGCCGGGAACAGCGGCCGCCCCTCTACCGATAACTGGATTGCAACAATATCCAGCAATCCCATGTTATTACCTTCACCCAATAAGCCATGGAGCTCCCCTTCGTTACGATTAAAGGCGTGCCAATCAGCCCCCAGATGATCACCGATAGTAGTGCGAATAGCACCGGCGAGTGTTGTTGCCGGAGGCGGAAATACGGAATCAAGCAGCCCAACACCCACGGCGTCGTGAGACCTGGCCTCCCGAAAAAACCAACTGTCAACAGGCTTTAATGACCAACGCATTGTCATGGGTGTATCTCCGTGCCAGTCTTCTGACCTGCGCTCTGAACAGGCTGAAGAATCGACTCCTGGGTTAAAAAGCGAACAAGCTTCAGGGCATTTTCATCAAAACCTATCTGTCTTTTAAGTTCTTTAAACTTGCCTTGATGATCCGTTTGCCGTGTGTGGCGGGTGGCCAGGGCTAATAAAGGCGTCAACAGCTCATCCAATATCTGTTGTTTATTCTGTTTTTGTTGGATGGCGCCCAGATCAATGCCGGAATGCACCAGTTCAGCCTGCAGCATTTGGCGGAGCAGATCGCTTCCTTCTTTTTGTTCGTTTGTCAGCAGTGTTTCCGGCAGGCGCTTAAGTACGTTTTCCGCCTTATAAATAAACTTGTTGGTGAATGGGCTGTGTTGCTCTCGGCCGGCAAAGAGCTTGATCACATCCGATAACAAATTATCTGTGTGCCTGGCCTGTTCGGTGAGGTATTGCCAAGGCTGTGACCATTCCAGATGCAAACCGCCAGGTTTCCAAACCCGCACCGCGAGGGAATCACGCCCGGTTTGATCTTTGGCAACGTTGTCCAGCAGGCTGTGAGAGTCAGCCAATACAAACGTAAGCGGCGTTTTGATATGGCAATACTCAATGGCGCCAGACAGGCTCGTGATAATTTGCTTACCGTCTTCAAGCGTTTCGTTCTGTTGGGCAAAACAGTCGGAGTAGTAGTTGCGTAAAGCCAATGCCAGCTCCAGCGCCGTATCAAGGCAAACCAGGGCCAACACATCATCACCACCGGCGTACACCAAAAAACCGTCGTGCTGCTGCACAATGGGTTGCACACCCTTGGTAAAATTGTTCAGTCCATGGGAAATCGCTTTCTGCTTGGCCGCATCACTCATCTGACTGCCCAGGCTGTCGCCGTCCATAGTCAGCACCGCATAAAAGCTGCTGGCCTCTGGAAGGCCAGCGCCTTGGCGAAGCTGGCTCAATGCGTTCAACGTTGCTTTCGCATTCGTGGCCGTATCCTCAGCATCCCCGAACAATTTGCTGTTTTCTAGCTGGCTCACGTGAAACACATTGCCATCAAGGCCTGCCCACTCCTTATGATAACCGCCATCGGCGGCAGCACGCGCAACACGCTGAATTGGATTAGCCGTTTCACTGAACCCCACTAACTTCTCAGCCTCATCAAAAAACCGATCCATAGCTTTGCTAACAGCACTGTCGCTGCCTGCCCTTTTCATTGCCGCTGCAAACCAGGGCGCTGCTGCGATGTGAGCCACTGAGGGCACTTGCGGAGGCAGTTTCCAGCCGGATATCGACTGGCCAGACGGCAAGGTAAAACGGTAACTTGCAAAATGGCGAACAAAACGACGCTTTACAAAACCCAGGGCGCTCAAACACTCACCCGGGCGCAGGTCGGTATTACCTGCTTTGATCTTTGTGCGAACCTGCCGCCAGAATTGCTCCAGCTTTTTCTGATCAGGGTATTCCAGCCCGGAAAGTTCTTGAAACCCTTCCATCATCATACATTTCACACCAGGTTCAGGCGGCAGGGTATGGGAGCGCCAGTTTTTTCGACGATCCAGCACATTATTGGCGTTGCCCTCGCTAACCAGACACCAGTTAATCTCCCAATAATGAGTTAACTGCCGTTGCCATAGTTTCCGGGTAATAGACAGCTGCCCAGCATTCTCGCTGTTGGTCAGTGCAGGCGCCAAATCCCGTTCCCAGATGTGGTCACAAAGCGCAAGCCATGCCGCGCGCACATCCCCAACAACTTGCCGCGGGTCGAAGTGCAAATCCACCTCCACCGCCAAGGTTTTGAACCGGTTGGGCACGCTGCCTTGTTGTGGCAATGCTTCCGTGATTTCACCTTTCAAAGTGGACATGAAGTGATCATCCGGAATCGGAAAATTGATCCTACCGCCCTGCTTTTGCACTGACACCATGGCCACACTGGATAGCCATGAAAGCAGGAAAGAACCCGCCCAAAAATCGCGGGTGCGACGTGCTTGTGCCACAAAACCCTGAACAGGGCCTAGAGTCAGATGAAAGTAGAATTTAGGTTCACTCATAGTAAATGTGCTCCTTGCAACTTAGTCGCCAGAACAGTCTCTTTACTGTTAAAACGATCCATAAAACGGGCAATGACGTCCCAGTCAACCTTTGTAACCGGCAATGTAAAGCTGTTGCGTCCGCTTTTATATTCCAGCATTGGGTTATCACCGGGCAAAAAAACCGCCGGCAACAGGAGCAGAACCAAAACACAACTACCATCTGCAAACGCATGTGGATGAATACATAGGGGGCTGGATCTGCGCTCGCCTGCTGGACCTTTTTTTACATGAATATCAACCTTGCCCCGAGTGCTGCTGAAAAAATAGTTATGCGGCAAGCCAAAAACCGAGCGCTGAGGTGGCTTGCTTGGTTTGTCGCCCCGGCTCGCAATCAGGGCCTGATCATGATCTTCCCTGAAATTCTGCTCCGCTGGTTTACCGTTGACCTTTCCCGCCTGCCCCCAGCTTCGATACATCTGCATTTCTTCGCCGACACCTTCCAAAAGAGCCATCGCGTTACTGCCCGTACAAGAGACGTCCAGTCGGCTCTGTGCGCTAAAAGCACTGAATGGCGGTAGGGAGGATGATAAAACTGAAGGCTCTAACAATTGCTGCAAAACGTGTTTGTAGGCTTCTGCCGATGCGGGCACAGACCATCGACTACCGTGCAGCTCAGTAACACAAACCGCACCGAGTCCTTTGCGAGCACGACTACCGAGCCCACCCAGCAGGCCAAAGGCCAGCAACGCATCATCAATACTATTTGCTATCGAAGACGCATCCAAAGCAAGGTCCACGGCAGCCTTTTCCAGGCGGCCGGAATTAATCGCAAGCTCCACCGCAAAACGGCTACCGGTCGCGATGGCCTCTCTGAGCAGCTTATCCCTGTAATTCCAAAGGCCCTGGCCCAACAAATACTGGGTGCCGCTCCCTGGTGACCAGGACTTCATCAGCTCGGCTTTTTGGGTGACTTTCAGTGTAAACACCCCTTGCCCGCCCAGTTGAGCGCCGTTACAGCCATGTTTTGCTGCCAATCCGAAAATAGCCGCTTCTTCGTTGTGCAACTGATTGAGTGCCGCCGTTTGCGTACCGGCTTGCTCAAAGCATCGATTCCAGTTTAATGCGCGCCACCAGAAACGCAGGGCGCCTTTAATAGCCGGGGGCCTGATGCTCTTAGCTTTCTGGTCACCATCACCGATGAACATTGGAGTGATAACCTGAAACTCAGCTTTCAAGTAATTTTTTTCAGCTATTCGGTCCAGTTTGTCAATCCATATTTGCAATTGGGCCATGGCCTTGCTCCTTTTTTTACTATGTATTTTTCAACACAAGAACTTTTGCTGACATATCTGCCAGAGCTATTCGTGCTGGCCATCAGTTTGCGAATCCAAGTTATAGAGCAGGCTGAATCTTCAACCCGCCCAAACCAAAACTTGTTTTGCCGCCACCGTGAAGCCATTGCGCTCGGTACAACATAGCGGCGAGTTTTTGTAACCCCTCGGGCTGGGCTGAAGTAATTTCTATTGTGCCTGAAATGCCGTTCAGCGGATGCTTGCTATGCTGCCGGTTTGACCGACGTTCACCCCGAACATCAGATAACTGCAAACGGCTTTCGAGAGTGTCTGCCAAAGCAAGCAACGGTTGATTGCCTGGAATGGTCGCTTGAAGAAACCCCTCTTTGATCAGCATGCGCTGGCGCTGTGCAACCGCTATTAAAAAGGAATGAAGAGTCAGTTGATGGGCAAGAAGGGCTTTGCCACGATATTTGATGAACCAGGGGCTAGTCAGTTGAAGCTGTACCCGCTGCCCTAGAGGGGTTATTTCAGGGGTAACATTTTGAACAGCAACAATGGAGCACGGAACCATGTTTGGCCCCAACCCACGCCGTAAGGCTAATTTCAATGCACTGAGAAGCGCCTCAACGTGCTTGGCGTCATTCTTCAGGAGAGTGACAGCAAACTCAAACGCTTGCCCTGCTGCTACCAGCCCCTCGGGCGGTGGCGTAAGAACAAACGCATGGCCTGCGCCAGGTTCAAACAATGAGGCATAAAGGCAATCGCTGCCGTGCACCGGGCTGTCTGAGTAGCAGCGACACTGGCAATGACGCAAGGCATGACCTAATGCCCCACGAATCATGCTGCCACCAAAAGCGGGTATCTGGAATTGTGCCAATGGTTTTGCAATAACCTTAAAACGGCACATATGCTCAAACTGTATCAACAGCTGGTCTCCTTTCCTTGCGAGCAGTCAGAACGCATAAACAATCGTTCATGCTCAGTTCAGCAATTAGCATCTGCCGAACATACACTATTTTTGCGGTGTATGTGTCGTGAGAACTGCCTGATTTTTCACTGATATGACAACATGGGCAGGGCGTCAAGAGCAATTCATGACTCTTAATCACATCGCCCATCCAATAACTTTTGAAAAAACACCATAATGGCCTGCTCTGACCCCCAAGCCTGGCGATAATTCAAGTAGTCCAGAATGCGGCAGTGGCCGGTCAGGGTGTTTCGCTGCACACGCCACCCACGACTACTTGCAATGTCGTTCCACCAAACATCCCCACCCATAGTTGGGGCTTTTATGTTTGGTCCTAACCCAAAATTATTTATCAAGGCCGGAGCTTCTGCCAAAATTGTTAGGGCAGTTTTAATCATTTGCTGGTCCATTTTTCTCTTCCTCATTGAGTTTAATATATAAAATTTTATCGAGTTTTATTTAAGAACGGTTACTAAAAAATTTAGCAAACAAAAATTCTTGAAGCTTTGTGCTATTCACGCCACAAAAGAGAAATCTGGTGTGCCCAATAACAGCTTAGTCTTGAACTGGCTCATTATTTTACGCCGATAATGGAAAGTATCATGTTGGCTTGGCCATACTATTTTACCCAGTAATTTATGTGCGTAACTTCCATTAATAATAAATCGATGACCATCACATGTACTGATCACAAACTGTTCTGCTTTGTCTGAAAGTTCCATCCAGCCAAAGCGTAAAGCATGCTTGATAAGATCAATAAAAGCTCCGCGACCATCACGAGTTTTCGCCATGGCAACAAGCTTTAGGCCATGCTTTTTCTTGTGCAAAGTAATGGCAACAATATGACTTTCTTCAATAACGAGATGCCATACGTCTGTTTTATACACAACCTCACCAGGATTGGCATAGTGCAAGCCGCCTGGCACGTGACAGTAGGCAAGTACAAGCAAATCCCATACCTGCGGCAAATAGTGGTTCATTTCCGCTTTGCTGGTGATTTCAAGGAAGCTCATACACACCTCACTCGTTGGTTGTGGTTTAATTCGCGTATCGTAATCGGTTATCAGGGCTCATTATTGCTGGCAAATTTGGGTGTTCGGCGCTATTCCCTTTATCTGCCAGCCCACTAACGATAATTCATTTTGGTTTTTATCGACCAAATACAAGCTTGCAAAACCACCATGCAAGAAGCTTTGAACAGCAAAAATAATTGTTATATCTCCCTCTGGAAGGCAGCAACGAGTGTGCGACTGCTTGTTTCTACTTTTCTGCAAGCTTGCAATGTCTAAACTCTCTTCATGTTCTTGTTAATCTGCATTCATTAAATCAACGCAGCAAACGACAAAAACACCCGGAGCACTTCTATGACGACTTACGAACTAATCACCAACGACAGCCTCATTGAAAACCCATCACCGCGTTGTGCCCTGCATGTTGGTGCTTGATACATCCTATTCCATGTCGGGAGCGCCGATCGCACAATTAAACGCCGGCTTTCAGCACTTTGTAGCAGCACTTCAAGAAGATGAAGTAGCGGCATGCTCGGTGGAGCTTGGGGTGATTACCGCCGGGGGTGTAGCAACCGAGGCACTCTCATTCACCACAGCCATGCACATTGATTCCGTTGCACAATTTAATGCTAACGGCGGCACACCTCTGGGCCGGGCGACCGAACTGGCCCTGCAGCGCTTGGACGACCGAAAAAAAATATCAGCGTGCTGGTGTTGCCTACTACCAACCGTGGCTGGTAATTATCAGCGATGGAACGCCAACAGACAGTTACCACCAAATCATGCAGAAAGCTAATGCCATGGGCCAGCAGCGCAAACTTGTTGTGCTACCGGTGGGCGTTGAAGGGGCAGATATGGACACCTTGAACCAGTTCAGCCATCGCGGGGCAAAGAAGCTTGCCGGCTTGCAGTTCAACGAGTTTTTTGAATGGCTTTCAGCAAGTATGAGCCGAGTGTCTTCATCGGCCTCGACCACTGCGGGGTAAGCAATAAATCAGCACCTACATTCCGGCTCGCCGATTGCACACACTGACTCCTCACCCATTCCATGAGGAATCAGCATGACCCCAACCGAACGAGCGCACGTCTGGCAGCAGCATATCACTGACTGGGAAGCCTCTGGTGTATCCGGCAGCGCTTACTGCAAGCAACAGTCCTTGGTTTATCATCAATTTGTTTACTGGCGCCGGAAGCTGGCTCTGACTGACGACTCCTTGGAGCAAGAGCAAGCGGTCACCGGGTTCGCTCGGGTCGTTTCTGGTCCTGTCGTTAGCACTGGCAGAGTTGATGGCCTGACCGTGTCACTTCCCGGCGGTGTCTCCATCACCGGGCTGCACGCCGGCAACATCGAGTTGCTGGGCGCTGTTTTGCGACAGCTGTGATGCGCCACCGATATTTACGCCCGTCCTTGTCGTTACCAGAGATTTATCTGTACCGAGCCCCCGTTGATTTCCGCAAGCAGGCCCAGGGCCTGGCGGTCTTGGTTGAACAGGAGCTGGGCCACAATCCGTTTACCGGAGCGCTTTACGTTTTCACCAACCGGCATCGAAATAAGATCAAGTGCCTGATGTGGGGAGACAACGATTTGTGCTCTATTACAAATCGTTGGCGGAGGAGAAATTCAAGTGGCCGAAGGCTTCGGATGAGCTGATGCCACTAACGGGCGAGCAGATCAACTGAAGTGGGTCGATTTAAGGGCGCCCACCCTTCAACGGTGAAAGTTACCAACGCTAATTCTTTACGATTTTGGGGTCTGTCTTTCCGGAGTTGCCATGCGGCGCAGTTAGTAATCGACTTTATTCGCATCCAACAGGCTGTTATTAGGCTTAGCATTGCTCATTCGATCCATTAGACGGTTTGGCAACGACCCTTTTTCGTCCACATAGCGTTTTGCTGAGCGAAGGTCTGACCATCCTACCCAGTCCATTAGCTCATTCAGACTGGCTCCGCTGTCAACAACCCAGTTGGCTATCCCACGGCGCAATGAGTGACTGCTATAATCCTCTACACCTACGTTTGATTCTTCTAGCAACCGCTTGAGCAGTTTGTTTGTCGAATTTGCATGCAGTGGGTCTGACCAAACCGCGCCCCACCTGTCCACCTTGCTGAACAGGTAGTCTTCATTTTCCTGACTGGATTTGACGTCCACGCCATCGCTACGATCTTCAAGCCATTGGCGTATCGCGTGCATTGGGCAAAGATTCTGGAGTTCTTCCATGCCCACGCTTCTACCCCGCGCTTGCCGGTCTCCCTTGGACTTTGGAATATAGAGGTCCAGCCTGGGCGGGCGGGCGTCCCAGTTCATAGTGACATCGCTAACTCGGATGCTGACCAACTCTGATGAACGAAGACCAAACCAGAAGGCCGTCAGCACCATGGCCATGTCTCTGGAATATCGAACCCACCGCTTATCTCCTTCTTCTCGAAGGCTCTGTCGCTTGGCATCCAAAGCGCTTACCAGGCGATTAAGGATCGTCACGGGCATGGCCTTGGCTTGTTTCCGGGCGCTGTTGTGAGTCGCCCTGATACCCCGCATGGTTTGTGAAACCAGATCCGAATTATTGGGGTTGAACCCGTATTCACGCTCATGCCACTTTCCGATCAAACTTCGACGTTGCTCCAGTGTCGAGATTTTCAACTCACCGGCGAAATGCGACAAGTACAGTGCCATCTCTCTGTCCGTACATGGCAGGGGGCCGCGATAGACTTTTCTGTAATGCTTCAGTGCCTTTTCCGTCGCCAGTTTTGTATTTTCACTGACCGCTGCTTTCAAATATTGATCAAGCTTGTCGCTGGCATCGGCGCGGTAGACAACCATGTCGGCTTCATCAATAGCCTCAGCGATCCTGCGATTGAGGTTTTTATCCGCCATTACTGGGTTAGCCTCCGTCGCAAGTATGTCCTGGGTAATAGCTCGGACTTGCCTTGGCGTGAGCAAAACCATCGGATCACACACTTTTTGAATGCCCACCGGGCCGCTTAACTGCGTCCGATTGATCAACACAACATAGTGCAGGCGATCTCCGGGTGAGTGTGTTGTTTTCTGCCCGGGTAGAATCAAGCGCTCAGATCCGCCTAAAGCGTGTATCGTCAGATCGACGGTTTGGCACAAATGCACCTCGTCACTCGTCATGGTTGGGTCCACGATCACATCAAACGATCGTACAAGGTGTTCCCATACTGGCAGTCCAACGTGCACCTGCGCCAAATCAAAGCGTTTGCATGAAAAAACCACGACGGTCTCAGCGTTGCTATCACACAGGTAGACGGTTACCTCTGAATGGGCTTTCCAAAATTCCGCAGCCGATATCCAGCTCGCAGCCGCCAACGTTTCCATGATGGACGCTAAGGCGTTCCGAGATCCGCGGTACTGGGCCATATCCACCACACCGTTGGCTTTCATTTTTTTCAGGCTCTCATGCTGGATAAAGAAACCGCGTTCGCCCGAAATTCCCAGTTGCCATAGTAGGTTCGTGCATCGCAAAAAATGCGCCGTCGCTTTTCTTCCGCTAACGGCTCAAAGGTCGGATGCGGTTTAAGGGTCTTTCCTAGACGGTCCCAATTACACCCGGTTTCATCAGCCAGGCGGGCAGCCGTCCAGAGCGTGCGAAGCAGCTCATCGGCATGGACCAAAGGCAGGCGATCAACCACCAGCTCCGGCAAACCCAAAGCGGCAAATCCCACCGTGTAACTAAAATCCGGTTCATGCCGGATGTGCAATCCCGACGAATCAATGCACGCCCGGATCTGGTTGGCGTACTCTTCAAGACCGTTCCTGAACTCATTAAGCACCGTGCGGATCTCCTCCCGTTGCTGGCGTCTATAGACAGCGTACCGCGCTTTATGAAACCGGCAACCAGTGGTGCACCCATCATCCGATTCTCACTCCCTGGTTAGCGGCTTTGTTGTCTCCGTGATTTCGCCGTCGTTTCGACTCAAACCCAGTGAAATGTTGATGGGCAACCGCCCTACTCCCAGTATTTGGCACCAAGGCGCGATAATCCACTATTATCGAATCTTATAAAACCACTTAAAAATCGCGTTTTTCAATGTTTCGTGTTTCTTTTCTTTTGTTTCGTAATACAGTTATAATGACCACCAACAAGCCGCCGTCAGGTGTCAACATGGCAAGGCCAGCAAGCATTACCCAGGAAGACGTTGAGAGTGCCGTTACCGCTCTCGAGGACAACGGCAAGCCCATCAACCCTTACCAAGTCCGAAAGCTCTTGAGCAAAGGCTCGATTGCCAAAATCGGCTACTTCCTGAAAGCGTTAGGCGTTGACGCTGTGTATGAGGCCGACGATCCGTTAACAGCCAGACTTGCACTCCTGTTGCGCCCGGCAGCGCTGGAACTGGAAGAACAAACAGATGAGCGTATTCGTAAAGAGACAGAACAACTGAGAAACGACATCCACGAGCGCGATGTAGCACTGGCTGATCTGGAAAGCCGTCTTGAAGAAAAACAATCCCAGCTGGAGATACAGGAGAAGCGATTGACCCAAGCCACCGTTGATGGCGATTGGCTTAGATCGGAGAAGCAGATGTTGGAGGTGAAGGTTGCCAGATTTGAAGCAACTCATAAGGGCCAGGACAAACAGTTACAAGCCCAGTCTGACCAAATTGCATACCTGAAAGAAAAAAGCGTCGACGCTCGAGACGAACTTCAGTCTACCCTTTCTGAACACCGGGAGGTCATTCGCACCATGCGCGAGGATCACCAAAAAACCATCGACGGGTACAAAGAAGTGGTCGCATCCATCAATCAGAAGCTTCATGCGCTTTCGGAGAACAACGATCTTACCGTGGTTGAGAATGACGGCCTGAAACAAGAAGTCATCAGGTTAAACGACAACCATCAAGCCGCAGCACAGAACGCGAAGTCCAAGATTGAAATTCTTCGTGCTGAGGGAGCCACATATGGCGAGGAAAACCAAAAACTCTCTGCTCAGTGCAGCGCCTTAGTGCAAGAGAAGGACACCCTAGCCCAAAAGCTGCAATCAGAGTCTCAGAGCTATGAGCGGCAGCTGGCCACCGCACTGTCAAACAGCGAGCGAGTGTCTTCTGAAAACACAAAACTGGTTTCGGATCTGGGTTTTTTGAAAACTCTGATCAATAAGTTTGAAATACCGCTGACATCCGAAGCGAAAGACAGCCCGGACTCTTAATCGGGCCATCCCACATTAAAGTCGTTTGAGCTGGTCACGGATAACAGCCCGAAGATAGTGATTGGGGCAGGTTGTCTGGTAGGGATCGGTAAAATCTTGAACGAATTGGTTGGCGGCATCGCTGATAACTCTCAGCTCGTCTGTTGTGAGGTTATCAAACAATTCCCCACTCTCTTCTGTGACGAGCGCCATAATGACGAATGCGGTTTTCCCCCGCTTCGCTTTGGCTTCCGTATCCAACTCGGCCAGATTCTCTTCGGATTCTGA
>Ga0307981_1000684_pt1 | contig 32971 bp, 31 predicted proteins | sample OrgLakmetagen987_FD_201849 | JGI IMG/M metagenome (GOLD analysis project Ga0307981, IMG submission 201849) | Saline water microbial communities from Organic Lake, Antarctica - #987 | ecosystem: Environmental > Aquatic > Non-marine Saline and Alkaline > Saline | place: Antarctica: Organic Lake... | reverse complement strand
CTGCTACTGAGCGATACAAAGGCGCCACCAACAGAAGACGCGTTTCGAGAACGGAGAAGCCTTGCCACAGCTTTTGCAAGAAGCGTCTTGCCTGTTCCAGGAGGACCGTACAAAAGGATCCCACTTGGAGGCGACAAGCCAAAAGTGTTTAGCAGATTTTGTCGACCATTGTCAAGTGCTAGAGCATCCTCTAGAGCCCGTTTCGCTTCTTCATTTCCGCCCACTGTGGAGAATAAACTCGTATTGGCGCCCTCTTGAGCCAGGAAACGAACTTCGGAACCAGGGCTAGACGTCTTGCCCAGTGAGGCCAGTATAAGTTCAACCGTATCAACTTGAGCAACACCTCCGAAACCCTCTCCTGTGGCGCTAACCTGTTTAGCCAGGCGTCGAAAAGCCGATCCTCTTGCCCAGACAGCCGACGCAGCGAGAAAGGGTAGTCGTAGCTCCAGAGATGGCGAAGGCTCGACGTTCTCTCTCCGAAACGCCGACAAAAGCGCGGACAATCGCGTTCCTGCTGTCAAAGTCGGCAGACGATAACGGCCGGCTACCAAAGAATCAAAAATAGAATCGTTACCTTGGACAGATCTCCAGCCATCGTCGGGGCAAGTGACGAGTGCCACCAAGCAGAGACGGGCTATCATGGCGCATCCTTGTTTGCCTTTGAGATTGTAGCTAGGATTGCTGGACGGAAACGGATACTCCAGTATCCGTTGTAGGTTGCGCGTGATATTTTTTAATAAGGATGCAATAGCATTGAGAACAGGAACCGCTGCATCACCCGCACTCGCTTTGCCCGAGTATGCAGGCGGCATCATGGCATCCAGTTGGTCCAGCACTATGCAGACAGCCTCTTGTCGAAAGGCAGAGCGAACAGCAATCTGATGCAGCAGCGTTTCCAAAGCCACATCGGCGTAAGTACCGTACTTGGCAATCAGTGGTCCCGGTCGAAGTACGTATATAGCTCCACATGTGAGCACGCTCTGGGCAATGGCTTGGACCAGTAGTGTCTTGCCGGCGCCATGATCAGGCGAGTGCAGTATCAAGGCCCCTTCTCGAAACATTGACGCGGGCTTTTCAATACTGACGGTGGAGTTCCGTGGAGAAGCACTGGTACTAGAGTAGGATCGTAGAGCAGTCTTGAGAGTTTGACGTCGCTGCCGTCGTTGGTGATGCAGTACCAAGGCATCGGCAGTCGTCCCCACCAATACTCGATGCGAAACGAGCATTTCCATTCGTAGCGTGAGCTCTTTGACAGTCTCCGGATTCTGGTTTTGCAATACTTCCTCCACTAGCTCTGGAGTGAGTTTGGGTTCCTCCCATTCTCCCGTTAATTGATCTTTCCACAAGGATAGTTGGAAGCGCGGGCTTTGGCTTTGCATGGGCAGAACACGGACCAGGGTTGCCTCGGTGACTCGTACTGGCGAACTTGATGCCCCATCATTCGTTCTTGCAGCGTATCCCACACAGAGACACGGCCATGATCGCTGAAGTAGCAGCATGTCTTGTTGCAGATAAATAATGGGTGACTCGCCTGCATTGGTGGCATCGTTATCATTGCCGTCGCTTTCAACGCATCCCGAGAAGAGCTTACCCGAGCAGCAGATCGAATCGGAGTGGAGTGTATCTGATGGACTCCATCGTATTTCGAGAGCTTTATCCTTTCCTTTAGGTATCAAGGAAGAACGCAGCGAAGATTGGAGCAATTCTTGCTTGACAGATGCAGCCGTCAAGCTTGGTATGGGCTGCTGCCCTTCTGCAACAGTAGAGCAGTTGGTCGTCGCATCGAGCGATAGAGGTACAATCTCGACATAGACTAGCGGTATAACCGAGGATCCAAAACATATTTCTGTCTGATAGCCTGTAGAACTCATTTCAGTGTCATCTCAGGCTATTTACGCTCTGTGCATATACTATAGGAACCCCTTGTGGACCGTGCCGTGCTATGGTCTCGCTGGGCATCTTGCGACCGATGTTTTTGTGGCTGTGATTATTATTTGTTGGTGGTGGCAGCTCAAATACTGTAAGTAGAAAAGTGCGACTTTTCTATATACACTATAGCCCTTCAAAGTAGTGAGCCTTTTGCATTTATTTATTTTTGCTCGAAATCGAGCACGAACACAAATTGGGCACAGCAGTTATTGCATTGGAGGGTCGGCAACAAGATGCACAATACGAAGATCCAGCGACTGGAAAGACTTTGTGAAACGGCAGAGCACACCAGAGACTGACGTAGGATTATGTTTCCATGCATCTCGACGCTTAAAAGTACTGGAAGCTCATAGAAGAAGACTAGTGATGCTGTAGCGCTTACTATCAATAATGCATATCGTGCTACGAGTTAGCAATCAGCCTGGTCTCCAGCCTCTCTAGCTAGGCCTAACACCAATGAACGATCCATGAGCACAGTGCTAGAACGAAAAAAAGGCGTACACGCAATGGTACTCTCTCCTCTCTCTCTAGACTATATAAATGTGTCATATGAATTGTGCAATTGCATTCTCACTAATCGTCTCTATTTTAGCTCGCTACTAGTAGTCTAGCTTGGAGTGTTCCACACCTCGACCTTTTCGTATAGTGCTGGACGAATCGATAGTGTTCGCCATCCCGTCTTTTCCGTCTTGCGTTCCTGGAGAACCATGACTGCTGGAGTCAGACCCAATTCTTCGGAACTGTTGCATTGATCATCAATCACGCCATCGTCACTAGAGCTATCGGACCTGCGGACTTCTTGTAAGGTAATCGTCTCTGTCATCGTCGTATGAACTTGAATCAAGGGCTCACAGTCGCCCAGGAGTGACTTTGGGTAAACGTCAAAGCTACCGTGGCACTTAATCGTCACACTGGCCAGCCGAACCATAATCTCAATAGTTCCAGGCCGTCCAGCACGAACGTGCATTGGCAAGGTCTGACTAGGAACGACTTCGACCCCGTCACCCCCAAACAAGTCGCGCACGACAAAGTAGGCATCACCGCCTGTCCCGGTACGACCGGCAGCCAGTAACAAGCGTCGTGTCAATAGATCAATCGTTGAAAGACGAAAGCTGCCACGTCTTTTGTAGCGCGCCGCACGTTGACTCGCAGAGACGCTACCGCCAGGGAGATTCGGATCCATCAAGGAAATATCCGCTTCACTGCCCGACGAACAGTCTTCGCTTTCCGATTGCGAGGTACTCGCACTGCTAATGTTGGGAGCACTCTCACTGCGTCGAACGGAGGACTGTTTCGTTTTGGACTTGCGACGACGAATCGTCTTGATTGGTGGACCAGATGCCAGTGTTCGCGAGTTGAGCGTCTGTGACAGCAAATGAAGAAGCTCCTTGCGGCTCCTGACTGGCGGTAGAACGTTTCCATTGACGGTAATCACCTCACGCTGTAAATCCCGAATCGCTTGTTGAATGGCGTCCTCGTTGCCTGTATCGTACAAATGGTCGTCGCCGTGTACATTTGGAGGGATTTCAATGCGCTGCAACTCCGATCGCAGCCCTTGACAAACCTCCAACAAGTGACCAATGGAACGAAACTCGATTGTTTTGAATAAATGACGAACTTGTGGGCCCAGTGTTCGGCTCAAAATTAGTTCCAATTCGCACTCGGATTCGCAAAGCTTCCAATTCTGTTGCAAATATCGTAGATACTTCATCACTAGTGGCGTCAATCCTTGATCGGCCGAGTTTTCCGGACTAGACAAAAAGGCCAGCGACGCAAAGCTCGTCTTGTGTTCGTAGTCCGACACGATGCGACGAATGAGCTGCACCAAGTTCTCGCCCAATACAGATACTGCCAATAGTTCTTGCGTCAAGCAGCGCAGGAGCCTCGTCAAGACTGGACTTTGCTGTCGAACCGTCCCAACCGTATCGACAAAAGCCACCACAACGGCTCTAGCACGCGCCTTGACGGCTCGTGCCGGTTCCGCTGCCAGTACGCACTCTTGATGTTGAGCCTTGACGCGATGGAGACTTCGAATGTAAAGTTCCAAGCGTGTCACCAATTCTTCTAGCGGAATTTGGGGGCACTTGGCCTTACTGTTGGCCGACTGTGAGGAAATGGATCTCAGTAGATTTTTACCCCTTGCATTCAAGGACGATAAAACTGGCGACGCTCTCGTGTCAAACGATGAAAATCCTGCCAATCCTTCCACCAGAGAAAAGCTTAGCGATCGATCTTCCCGAGCGGCGGGTCGAGGCACTGAAGGCAATCGATTCTCCTTTTTGCTCTTGTTGTGGACCGGACTCGTGTTGGTGGATGCCGTCGGCGAGAGCAATAACGTGGGCGGTACCGCCAGCGTCACGGCTGTCAGAAATGCCTCCAATCGAGCTCGAGTGCGACTACTGAGAGCATTCATGATAATTGCCGGGTCCGCTTCGCCACTCCAATCTGTTGACAACAAGCCCTCTTTATTGTCGGCAGATGAGTGCAAGTAGTCTCTCCACGTTCCAGTCGTCGTAGCTGCTGTAACCGTCGCAGCCTTTGTTGCTTTCGTTTCTTCTTCTGGCGACTCTTCCTTGGTCGCGTGTGTTTCATTGCTTTGATTCTGGACCGCTGCACCGGCACCGGTAGTGCTGACAGTGTCGATCGCAGCAGCAGCAGCAGCCGGACGACTCTTGCGCAGAATGCTCAAGGTAATGGCTTGGACGGGGCCACGAAGAAAGAGTTGCACGTTTTCAGCGTGCGGTGCATACGGATCCGCGTGTTGAAAGTACCAGCTAACGGCTTCTTGGGCAAGGCAGCGAGCGTTCATCGTGTCTATCGTGTAGTCTAGTACGGTATAGAGAGACGTTTCTGTAGAATGCGGAACGAACGTGATAAATAATGATGTTCTTACGGTATCGCTGCAGCGCGTCTTTGCGATTTGATTCGATAGCCTAGTTGAGAGAGAGCTACACACCGATGACCGACAACGCACTTGAAACTGGCAAGGTTGGCAAGCAAGGCTAGGGACCGGTCGGTCCAAAAGGGTAATATAGTATGATGTGTCTCGTGTCGATCGTGGATCGTGGGCCTTGCCATCATGGATCATGGGGCATGTGTTCGTCGTTTTTGACCGTTTTTTATTATGCCAGTGATAAAACCTGAAAATTGACAAATGACTGCGACTGCCATTCGTGCTTGCTTTCCGTTGGAAACGGACCGTTCTGTTTCCGGTTTTTGAGAGAACAAATGCAAAAATAAGATCGTGCACGTTCGTTCTGACGCCCCCATTGTTGACTGCAGCAGAACAAAGGTGACCCACGTTTCCCATTGCAGTACGGTAGCATTCGACGAGAGAAACCTTCAAGACGCGGACACTGTAAGCTACATCTAACTTGTACCCTCTCCTGATCTAAAAAAGAAAGTATGCACGTCATGTTGAACCGATTTGCAGACGACAATAACGATGCCAACGAGGAGGAGGAGTTGTCACACATCGTCCACCGCGTGGAAGAGAACGAACTGTCGGGAGACGATGGTGTTTGGGACTTTCCCGGGCACGACGATACTTTGGATTCGTTGGGTATTGTCATTGTGCAAGGCGAGGAACACGAACCGGAAACTAAAGCTGCCCAGCCGCCGCCGGTTGACGATGATCATACCAATTTGTCCTTGCCAGACTCGATTGATGTTCCCAGCGAAGTGCGAAGCTTGCACGACTTGACGCATTTCAACAGCGAAGGCAGCGGTGACCGCAACGAACAAGATCACGAGCGTAATCGGCTTCGATTTGGTCGTGCTGTCATTTGGAGCAAGTTGGGCTTGGTCGTATTGGTCGTTCTGCTGGCCGTGTCGCTCTTTTCGAGCGTCTACCTCGTTTGGGAACGACAGTCGTTGAGCCATGCGACCTTGCGGCTCGAAGAACGTATCCTTCAGTTGGAGAAACGGTTGGAACGTGAAACGAAAGACGAGGAGCAGACTCCTCCTCCTGTTCCTCATGCGACTCCTCCTGTCTTGACGTGGGAGGACACGTGTGAAGACAACGCATCGTCAAAGGATCAAACGGTACTTTTGGACAATTGCTGGTTGCAGGCCAAGGCCAAATTTGAGCTCGGTTCTTGCGCCAGCGAAGCGCAACAGTCGGCCAAGGAAACTATCAAGGGTTTGGGAAAATCCATCAAAAACAGCAACAAGCACTTTTGGAACAAGGTGGATGATTTGGTGGACGATTTGGGAAAGACGTGGGTCGATTACATGGCTGAAATGACGAATGATGATACATTGGACGCTGCCAACAGCAACGAAGATACCGACGATATCAATAAGGCGAATGGCGAGGGAGCTTTGGGCAGTGTCGGTAAGGCTGTGGATTCTCGTGCGAAAACGATCGTGGACACGGCAACGACGGTCGTGTCGAGTATTGCATTTTTGTCTCTGGCTGCCTTTGTTGTTGACGGGACAATGTCCTTTCTTGGCAGTTCCCCCAGCAATACAGCTGCGGATGCCAACTTTGTTTGAAACTATAACAGTAGCGCAGTCTCTAGCACACAATGCATGCATACAATATATAAGATTCTCGTTGTATTTGACACTGTCGTTATGTTTTACGTTGCTTCTGTTGGATAACTGCTGCTGCTGCTGCTGCGAGTCGCAGTCACATCGTTCGTTTCGTGAGGCATTTTCGCGACGAGAAAACGTCGGGTTTCTCGCCGAGAAAATAAATGAGCGCGTACAAGTCGCCATTGATGCGCTCGTACTATAGACGTGGGGGCAACAATTGCGCGGCACGTTGTTGGTTTTTGACGAAATGTAACGCGGCCCGCCTTGTTGCGACGAATTCAGAATTCAGTGGACAAGCTTACACGCAATGGGCTCGGATACGGCCGTCAAATCTTCCACTGCGAGTAGATAGATACAGGTAGCTCCACATTGCAGCGCAAACCTTGGAGCAACGCTGCTTATCCAGCGCGGTCGATTCAATTCTTCACCAGAATCGTTTTCCTGAGCCCGTTCATAGAGTATTGGGAAGTTTACCTGCCCAAGCTCTGGTACCAAGCGTCACAGTGAGAGCCACTCAATAGTTGTGCTGTGCTCTCCAGCCAGGGCGCACGCAAAAGCGGGTAACATCTTTGTCACGAAGCTGTAGCTTTGAATGGTGGCGCTGCGACCAATGACGTATGATACAGAAGATATGTCATCGTCCCCAATGTTACAGCAGGACAGCCTCAAGGCCGTCATTGTGGTGTTCTCTTGCAATGCCTCGGCCAAGTCTCCTCGTGCGACGAGTGCGTGCTGGTCGAGGACTCCTCGACTCATTGATTCTGGCATGAGTGAAGAGGTCAACCGCTTTCAAGGAAATATCGGAATATCGTTATCGATTAGTCTCTGACACGTATCCTCGAGGAATTAAGGAACCGCTGTTCTCATGAGACTGCTGGTCGACAGCGATGGCAACATCATGGTCATTCATTCCAGCTGCCTAAGAACAAATGTAATGAGAATTAAAAACGGAAAGCATCCGGTGTCGTCAAATTTGGTGGCCGAAACTTATTACTTAACGTTTTGGACATTTTTGGTTCCGTTGAACGGAAACTTGAAACGCGTGGACGGTCGGTGGCAATTGTCGCCGCTGCAAGGGACGAGGGACAGATAGAGCCGACAGACGACAGTTGTCGAATATCATACATAGGACTAGGTGGTGAGAGGCTGCCTTTGGTCTACGAGTACCCCTACCCTGTAGATACCGTAGTCGCTCACTCCATCAAAGTATCATACCCCTTTTCCAACACCGACAAGAATGAGAGGCAGCAGTCAGGAAGAGAGAGTCACGTTCCTCGAGGATGAGTTCAATCCGGATCGATTCATTCCGCAAATATCTTCAGGCCGCGCCTTTGAACCAGAAGATATGGCCCGCGTGTTGGACTTTGAAGGCGTTGCCGAAGCTCCCATGGACGGCACACTCATGTTTACGGGTGCCGAAGGTCTCAACTTTCCCGTTTATCACTTTTGCTTGCGCGGAGGCTTTCTCTTTTACTTTGATCCAGCGGACGTGGACGAAGAGTCTGGCAACTATGCAACTTATGCGGCTCCTCCTTTGGGCACTGTACCGCTAGAGAGCGCCACAATCGAGTTCCCTCCAGGAGGACGTCGCGTCTTTAGAGAACATGCTCAGACTGACGCCCGTAACGGTTACGAACTAGTCATTTTGCACAATCCAGACCAGAACTATGCTGGACCCTTTCGTCCCCCCAGCTTTTTAGTGGCGGACAGTCTCGGGCAGAGGGAAAAGTGGACCAATGCCCTCAAAGCGCGAGCTGCTATTGATAAACCAACAACCTTGCGAGGTGGGTACAGTTCCATGAACCGATCGGCAGCGACAGCGACAGCAGCTACACCTTCCAGTAGTTACAGCGCTCAATCTGCTGCTGTCACTGCAGCAGCAGCTCAAGACACTGCGGCTGAAAGTCCGGGACGATCGTCGTCGTACACGACAGACACTACTAGCGATAGACAACAGTCCAAGAAAATGTCGGCTGCCAAGAAGCGAGAAATGAAGTCGATTGAAAAGCAAGTCATGGAAGTTTCGGACGATGCCGAGCTGGCGGCCGCCGTGGTGGAGTTTGGTGTCTCGGACTTTGCCGAACGCGAGTGGATGGCCAATTACTTTCAAATTCACAACGACTTTGATGCACCCACAAAGTGCCGTCAGATGGATATCTGGCAAACAGACATGAAGAAGAGTTTGAAAGGAGCCGTCTTGGAACAGTACGAATACTTTGTTCAGGCGTCGGGGGAAATGACCACCATGGGCCGCGAGGTGGCGTCGCTCAAGACTCTGATTGAAATGCAGGTGGAAACGATCAAGGAAATGAAAGATATTGACTTTGCGGGTTCGCTCTTTGCTATTGACTTGGACGATGCGGGCGATAACGAGTCGGGTGTCTTTGAACCCCCGCGCTTGAAACCAAGACGAAAAGAAAATGGTGGCGGCAAGGGAGGATCCTCCGCCGACCGCAGTGTAGCGAGCGAAATTTCTTCGGTCGGAGGTGATCAGCCGAATGGTGCTCTTGACGACTCGATGATGTATGATGAAAACGGCGACGCACCTCCGATTCAAGTACCCGACTGGCTGGAAGATGTGGGAGATGAGATTGCTTCGGTGGTTCGAGAATGCCGCTACAATGATGCGATTGACCTTTTGCTCAAGGCCAAACATGAGATTGCGGATCTGTTGGACAAGCATGAACGACCTACTCTCTATCGACTCCCCAAAATGCAGGTGATGGAGCTGCAGGCGAATCAAAAGACACTGGAGGCGTTGGGAAAGAGGATAAGCAATCGTCTCGAAGAGACTCTTCGGCGGAGAAATGAAGCTTTGAAGCAGGCGTCAAAGCGTGAGCGTTCGGATCCAACGGCGGCCATGGCTCCGATTGTGTCTCCTTGCTCTTTGAACGATGACGCCATGTACCTGCAGCTGATGGTGAAACTTGGAAGAACACAGCAGGCCGCTGAGGCTTTTTCGGCAAGACGGGCTCTGCTTCTGCTGGAGACCCTGCACGAACGGCCGATTTCTGGGTCGGGGACTGTAGATCTCGTCATTTACGCCGCACAACTTAGTCAATCCTTCTTTTCGTGTTTGGCAAGTTCCGTTGAAGGGTTCTTGGACTTGTTTCTCATGCCGCAGCAAACAATTCAAGGAAACGGCGACAAGCAGGCGGAAGACGACTCTTCTTTGCACTCGCTAACGTCCAAGCATGTTCCTGCTGGTGCTGTAGCTTCTATTGTTTTGTGGTGTGATGCGGAACTCGCCAAGTTTGCCAGTGCCTTTGGTGGTACACGTATTTTGGCCAATCTTGCTCTCAGTCCGCCACCGCGAGACGCTATTCGTCGAGCTCGCGTATTGGGCGCCAGCGATGACGCGAACGGAAGCAAAGAACGCAAGAATGCCATTGAAGTGGCTGCGCAATGCATTGATCAAGCGTTCTTGTTTGCGTCGCAAAACTTGGATTCTGTCGGGCTGCCCTTGACGCCCCGACTCTCCGAATACATTCGTGTCCGTCTAAAGGGATGCGAAGCCGAGGTATCCAAGTTACTTGATGACCGGTGGCAGCATTTGACGTTGGACTGGCGTCCAGTTGAGAATGATCAGACCGTGGACGACCCAAGACGGTAGTGAAAAAAAAAATCTTTATTTTGTAAGCCGTACGTGTAGCTAAAGTGATACGTCTGAAAGAGTCTCTCCGTGCCTATGCAGTGGACATGATTGTTGCGTCTTGATGAGACATTGGGTCCCTACTATTAGAGTCTCCAGCTACCTGTATTACTCGTTAGTTTCGTATGCTCTCTAATGCTAGTTTGGTCTTTTAAAGAAGATCTGCACCTTCATTTGGAATCATTTGCATATCTCCCAGCACTCTATCGGCTTGAGCAGATCGGATACGCATCATTTGCTTTTCTCGTTTGCGGCGACAATGAGACCAGCACCTCCACGAAAAGCAAAGGCCCACCACAAAGACGCCCGACAAGACGAGCCAACCAAAGTTTTGTGCCGCAGGCGTATCACCCGATCCTGAAGGTGCTAACGTTGGAGCACTGCGTGGAGGGCCCGGAAAAAAGTTCAAGGGTGCGGCCGTTCGGACGGGGGGCGGTAACACTGGAGCCCTAGTGCGACTTGGTGGAGTGAAGGGTGTCGGTGCAGAGACGGGTGCGAGCGTGGGTACTAGTGCTGGCGCAACGATGGGAGCATCTGTGGGCGGGTTCGTAAAGCCGCCATTGCCACTGTCGATTGGAGAATTGGTCACCGCCTGCAGAAGCGTGTCGACGACCAAGGGCGAACCAGAGGGAGCAAGAGATGCAGCATCCGCTCCGTAGCCTGAACCGTATTCACTGTCGTTGCCTGAACCTGATCCACTGTCGTAGCCTGAACCGTATTCACTGTCGTTGCCTGAACCTGATCCACTGTCGTAGCCTGAACCGTATTCACTGTCGTTGCCTGAACCGTATCCACTGTCGTTGCCTGAACCGTATTCACTGTCGTTGCCTGAACCGTATTCACTGTCATTGCCTGGTCCGTAGTCACTGTCGTTGCCTGGTCCGTAGTCACTCATCGTTGAATGCGTAGAGTACCGGTATAGCCCGCCTCCTTCGATAGAACAAGATCGCGGTCCGTGAGTTATTTCTTGAGTAGAGGGTCTTCTTATGCAACGAAGCAGCCGACTCGAGAGCGAATGAGTGAGTCTACTAGAGGGGTATGTGTTCTTTAATGGAGCACTATCACAGTATTTACTGGATCACAGTCATCCAGGTCTGTCACGGTATTATTTTGGATTATGGATTATTAGTTAGGCGTAGTGCGGTGATGCGTGATACCGTATCATACATAGCATAGCGGTAGCGGCATGGATCGATACCGGTACGTACCGGTATATATATACGAGGCGTCGTGATTCAATTCGTGATTTGTGATTATCGCACTTCGTGCAATCGTGATTGAGATATGCCATGAAGTGCAATGGAAAATTGGAGACGCCGGCGGGGATAGCGAGCTCCGGACCTCGCTCGAAACGCGGAAGAACGGAAGGGATGCTTTGCGTGACAGTAAGATGACCGCTCGCTGGTACTGGTACGTACTGTATTAGTAGTCTGTAGACGGTACCAACGGCGCAGGACCGTTGGTTGATACCGTACCGGTACACGTACAGCAGTCAATCGGCTACGATGATTTTATACAGAGCTACGGTATACGGTATGGGAGCTCTAGCTATGTACGTCGTAATTAGTATCCAAGTCGTAAGCATACGTATATAAACGATTCATGTAACAACAACTCAATCGCCGCACTGGGCCTGTTTTAAAAGTCATCTTGCAAGTCCAGCACCAAGTGTTCTTGGCCCGCCTTGAAGGCTGGTTTTCCCAAGTAAGGACAGGATGCACAACGAAAAGCGTCACCCAAGCTGCACTTGCCGCAGGAACTCGATTGGATGGGCGCACGCTGGGGCTGCTGTGCAGTAGTAGTAGTAGTGGTAGCAGTTCCTTCGGCATCGGCTCTACCGCAGGTACAATCGTCACACGCCTTGCGGCCACTGCAATCATCCTTGGTGGCAGCGGCACTCATGGCAGGTGGTGGTGCCAACAAGTTGCTTGCGTCCGACAAGAGATTGTCTTCGTCAATCAGCAAGGCGTCGGTATGATAATCCGCATCTGCATCATCGTCCACCAATAACTGAATCGAGACGCGAATGGGTGCCGCGGCCAAGCCGACACTTTCTTGCGCACTGTACTTTTTGGAGGCTGTTAGAAAGCGACTGCCGTCCGTTTCTCGTCGTTCCGTCGTTCCAACGAGACCTGCCAACAGAAATGATGTGTGGACGGTTTGCAGTGTCGCGGCTGGAATGGGTTCCGTGTTGCCATCAGCGGACAAGACGCGGACCGACACGACCGCACTGGGCTGCAAGACGGCCGTCCAGGCCGACAAGTCCATGGGATTGTAAACTTGCGCGAGTTGCGCTTGCAGGACGATAATCTGGAGCGCGTCCAGTGGCTTGTTCTTATCAAACGTGGTGGCACCGAGGGCTGCCTTCAAGTTGGCGGCTGTTTGGACATTCTCTTGGTTACTGGGCGCCGTAGCGCTTCCGAGAGCGATGCAAAGGCTGTTACTAATGCTGCTGGCGGTCATTGTAGTCGTTGTTGATATCGTTGTTGTTGTTGTTGTTATGCTTGTGGATTTCGTTGTTGTGGAGATGCAATCCGAACACTAGGAGAGTGACAGCAACCGTCGGAGCAACACACAGGGGTTCGTGTTTGTGATCATAGTAGTACCGGTATAGTTGGGAGGCCATTTTCATTTTCGTTGGTTCTTCATTGTTCGCGGACTTTTTTCCGATGCACTATTTCGCGCGCTTTTTAATGCGGCTTGCGTGGAAATTCGAAATTCTGAAGTTCTTCGTTTCGTCACAATCGTCGTTGAAGATTCTTCTCACAAGTTCGACGACGATCCTTCTTGTCTTTGGAGAGACGACACCATACCCTACCCTACCATACAGTCCATACTGTCATAGTGGTACAGTTGTAACCACGAACACGAACACGAACACGAACACGAACACGACCATGATGACGACAGCTTCACTGCTCCTTCGCGCGCTCTTATTCTCGGCAGCGCTGCTGTCCATCAATGGCCTCGCGGCGGTACGAAAGTCCATGTTTCACGGCACTTCGCTCGTGTCGTCAACGCCAGCTCCAACTGCTGTAAGAAGAACAGCGACTGCCTCCAGCATTACCATGCGCAAGCAAAAGGCATCCGACAAGCGAACACGAAAGCGACAACGCGGTGACTTTTTGGTTGACGAGCAAGCGGTATCTGCCGCAGCGGTAGTCGCATCGGCCACCACCCTCACTTCGTCTCCCATGAGCGCGGCTGGACCGTGGCAGCACAAGGCGACAACGCTGCCTCTTCAACTAAAGCAACAAGATATCCTACTGGAATCGTCCGGTGCATCTGGCGTTAGACCAAAAAAGAAAACGCCCGGCAGAGGCCGCTCTCGCAAGCGCAGTACGCTCTACAATTCCCTGGCCTTTTATCACAACAAGTTCTTGCACCTGCTCACGGCCGAATATCAAGCCGAGGTACGAATGAATGCGCTCTCTAGTACAGCGCTCTCTCTACAACATGTTCGATGCTTTGTCTAACACAAACACACACACACACACTCGCACTCGCACACACTTGTTACTGTTTCACTTTCCCAGGAAGACGAAGTCTTGGGTCGCATCAAGGCCAGTGTCGACGATCCACTCGGTCTCGAGACAGCGGGTTACGCCCTCTATGACTTGTACGCGGAGCGTCGGGGCAATCTATTTACCGACGAAGTGTATCGCTTGACCAAGGCCAAGGACGCCACGACTGTCTACCCCCGGAGCAACATTATTGGAGATGATAACGACAAGATCCATGATTCCTTGGCACGCTACCTGCCACCCAATCACAAATTCAAACAAAATGATTGCGTCATGCTGACCTTGCAACCCGCTGGCAGTGGTGACTTTTTCGATCCCGTCACCACGCAGCCTACCAGTGACAAGGCCGTCACGGCCGAATGCCGGGTCTTGAACATTGGACCGACCTACGTGGACATTGCCGTACCGGCCGGAGGCTTTGAAGCCGCCTTTGGACCGGCGCCCAATGATTTGAGTGGCACAGGTGACAAGTCCATGCGACTTCGAGCCGATCGATTCTTTTCCAATGTCCCGTATCAGCGCATGGTGGCGGCTCTAGCGCAGATTTCCAGTATCCCAGAAAACCAAAGCAGCAAAAAGTCAAGCGTCGGAGAAGAAAAGACCGCACCACCCCCCGGCGGCAAGAATCCGCACGAGAATATTGTCATGGACCCGCTCCTGCGCGAAGCCGTCCTGTCGACGCACGCTTTTACGGACCCCAACAGTCCCCTATTGCGCGATCCCGACGTGTGCGACTTGCATGAACTGTCCGCCAAACTCTCCAAACCACCCATGGCCACTTCTCTGGGCCTCGCCAGTCAAGCCATCAAGTACCTCAAACAGAATCCCCACGAAATATTTGACAAATTCAACGCCCCGCAGCTGGCAGCCATTCAAGCTGCATTGACGCGTCGCATGACCATGATTCAAGGTCCTCCCGGAACGGGTAAAACGACAGTGGCAGCGGCCATTGGTTTTGGCTTTTGCCACCAGAGTCGCACCATTAGCCCCAACGCCAAGGTATTGGCGTGTGCCTTTAGCAATGTGGGTGCCGATAATTTGGCCGAAGCCTTGCAGAGACTCGGTTTGAAAGTCGTGCGGGTCGGCAAAGCGTCGGCCGTTTCGCAAGCTCTTTGGCCCGTAACTTTGGATGCCGCGATTGACGCTGATCCAGCCGCGCTCAAGGCCATTCAAAATGCCGCACGAGCAACGGCGCAACTCGCCAAGAGTACGAGAAACGGCAAGCGTGGTCCGAATACGGGAGCGCTCAGCGAGCGCACCCTGCGAGAGGCAGCGACTGCAGCGGTCAAGGCGTCCATTCAGGTGAGACTGGTGATGGTTTTAGTATGTATGCCATGTCGTTGCGATTGCTTGTATCTCACTTTTTGTTTTGGGCATTGTTTCTCTGTTCGCGATAGGCTTGCAATATCGCGGCCACAAAAGCTCTTCGTCAAGCCGACGTGATTGTTTCAACATCCACGGGTGCAGCTGATCCGAGACTGTTGGCGGCTTGTGGCATCGTTACTGCGGCCGATGAAGCGTCCAAGGATTCCCAGCAAAAGAGCAAGACGCACGTTGCGGTCAAGGCGTCGGATTTATCTGCCCTTGCTAGAACCGATGCTCCTGACGGCCTTGCGCCTCTGTCTCTTCCTTTTGTCATTGTGGATGAGGCCTGTCAGAGCGTCGAACCTGCTACGCTAATACCGGTCACGGCATCAAACAGTTGCCGATCGCTAGTCATGCTGGGCGACCCATGTCAGCTGCCACCGACGGTCCGCAGTGCGGATGCGACGCCACTGTCTGTTTCGCTAATGGAGAGACTAGCCATGACGTTGCCGGTCCCATCCGTAAGCTCACCAGTGGACAGCACTCTCAAAGATACTTCGTTTTTGGATACGCTAGCAGTGAAGCAGGCCATGTCCTCAGTTCGATCACGGGAAAGAGGCGAGCGACAGCAATCTTCGTACCGAAAGCGCTTTGCTGGTTCGCTGCTCTTGTCAATTCAATACAGAATGCACCCATCCATTGCCGCCTTTCCGTCTGCCATATTTTACGATGGTCTGCTATCCACTCCTTCCTTCATGTCGGACCAGCGATCTTTTCCACGCGTGTTGAACTCCATGATGCCCTGTGGAAACCCGAGTATCTGCGTGCGAATGATTGATGTTGGTGGCCGTGGAAACGAGAGACGTGGTATGCCGTCCCGCTTTACACGGACAGTGTTTGGCTCGGTGGCTCCAAGTGCTTTGGAAGAGCAGACGAGTTACTGGAATGAGCCAGAGGCGCAACGAGTCGTCGCGTTGATTAAAGATATACTCACCGACGACGACCCCGAAGTAAAGACCATTGGAATCATCACTCCTTACAACGCTCAAGTGCAATTAATCAAAGGGATGATTGCGAGCGACCGCGACCTTCAAGAGATGCTGGGTCGACTTCCGGCGACGATCGAAGTCAAATCAGTGGACGGGTATCAAGGCCGTGAGAGGGATCTCATCATCTTTTCGGCAGTGCGTTCCAACAGACAAGGCACAATTGGTTTCTTGCACGATTGGAGACGAATGAATGTCGCACTTACTCGAGCCAAAAATGGTCTTGTGGTCCTAGGCGACCTCACTACGTTGTCCGAGGCAGACAAGCACTGGGATGCCTTGACGAAATGGGCCGCCGGCGTCAGATGCATCGTCGATGATTGGGACAGCCCGGAAGACGAGCCGAGCATTTAGCCTTTTCTCCGGACCCCACCGGGTGGTGTATATTCTAATAATAATAATAATAACATTTTGTGATGTTTCCCAAAAGACTTGATTAAACTAGACTACTTGCTATCCCGTGACGACAAAGCTACACGCCGTGGTGAACGAACTTGGTTCAGCTTTTCCTGCAAGCCCTTTCTGCCGCCCACAGCGCGAACCGTTGTCCATCGAGACTCACTTTTGGCAATGGGGACCAACTTGAATTCTACCTTGGGACGGCTTGGCTTGGGCGTCTTTGGTGGAGCGACATTCTCGTCGTTTGCTTCATTGCAAGCGGCCTTTGGCTCGTCCCCTGGAACAGCCCGCGGGGCGCTGGGCTTGAGTGCTGATGGCTTTTTCTTGTCGGAGCTTGGCTCACGGACTTGGAGTTGTTGCTCCAGCTGAGTAAGCTTGGTTTGGAGGCTGGCTACTTTTTCACTGTGGGTTTTGCACTCGGCCGCCTTGGCCTTGACCTCGTCGACAGCAGATCGGTAGAGACGAATTGACACCGTTGTGTCTTCCGTTCGAAGTTTCTGTTTCAAGCCGTGAATGACTTGCTTGTAGTTTGCTTCTTGCTTTTCCCAGCGTTCCTGGTGATTGACTCGGACGGATTTCATGAGTTGTTCGGCCTGGGTACGGCTTGCAGTAAGCTTGTCGGATAAACACTGAATTTGCTTGGTGAGATTGAAGTTGTCATCTTCGAGGCGACTAGTGGTAGCCTTGAGACGAGCTTCAGCCAGTTGTTGCGCCTGTGGAATAAGAGAGAGAGAGAGAGAGCTTGCGAGTGAGCAGCAATACTGCAGTTTCAAAGCGGGTTCAATTGTCAAATAGGTAGTTACCTCCATAGCTCGAGCAGCCTCTTTTGTAGACTCCGTGACAATGTGGGACGACGCAGTGAGCTTGGCGATACCCGAAACGAGTTGGTGGCGACCGTCTTTGGATAGTTGCTTGATCTGCAACAATAGAAGCGAGAGAAACGCGGTTAGATTGGCTCTTTACAACGCAAGCGGCAACACATACTGTATTCACGCAGCCAAACGAAGGACCTTGCGCACTTACCTCTGTGTCTTTGCGCCCAGCCGCATCCAAAACGGCTCGGATCATGGTGTCGCGTTCCTTTTTGATTTCTAGCAGGTTTCGTTGCGCCGAACGAAGCATGCGATTGAGCTCTCGGTTCTTTTGATCTAGGCTCGCCGTTTGCTGCGACGATTGCTGCTGCTGCTCGACCTGCGCCAGCTGTTGCGTGAGTTGCTCGACCTTGGCCGTGAGCTGTCGTTCCAGTTCGATGGCCTCGCGGTTCTGTTGTGCCCGAGCCTTGCGTTCTCGAGTCAGTTCCATGTGAATGGAATGGTTCTCCTCGCGCAGAGCCTCCAACGCTTTCACCAGTTCCGTTGTAGCTTCCTTGGAGGATGTAAGGACGCCATGCAGTGCCTGTATACCCTCTTCCGCTTGGGCTTTGGCGTCTTGCAACTCCTTCCACCGCTCCCAAAACGCCGTTTGATCAGCCAAGCGACCCTTTTCTAGCTCGACAATCATCTTGGTCAGCCGTTGCACTTCAATTCCGACACTGCCTTTGTTCGGAGCCTGTAGTTTACCAGTAGTTGGCGGTTGTTGTTGTTTTTGTCGCGGGCTGCTACTGGCACGGTTCACTGGTGCTGAAGGAAGCAAGGAACGTGGTGTGGGCGGTAGCAACGAAATACCCACGGGCACGACGCTATTGGCGGGAGAAGCAGCACTGGACACGCAATAATGGTGACTAAGGTCCACTTTGGATTCTTCATCCGAAGAGAGCGACATTACCAGCGACGAGCTTTCATTGTTGTAGGAGTTGGACGGCAGAGGAGGCGGCACGGTGGCTCGGGAACGAGCAGCCATACTTTTAGGTGAAGCATTCTGTTGTTGTTCTTGTTGGATGACGTCGAGTCGTTTCTGAGCTGCACGCAGCAGCCCACGGTACCGTTGTTGGTCCGTCAAGAATTGCACCGTGCGAGACAGCTGCGGCACCGAGTGGGAGTGTTGAATCTGCGCCAAACTCAACATGTCAATGGCGGTGGGCAATGGTGGAAAGGATGCAACCAGCGACACGGCCGAAGCTTGCGAACCGCGACTAATGGCGGAATACGGACTGAACAACGGCGGACTACTGGTCACGGGGGTGGTATTCGTATTGTGTTTGGTGTTTCTCTTGCTGGTAGCAGATGGTAGTAGTGATTGCTGCTCTGGTGAAAAAAAGAGCTCGGACGACGAGACTGAACATGACTTGGAATTCTTGAACGACGCAGCTACAGCAGGAGTAAAAGGTGTCGTTCCAGGATCATTCATTGGTGTGGTGGTCGTTCTCGAGGCTCTCGTTTTCTTGCCAGGAGTCTGGAGCTCTTTCTTGGTGGATGTTACGGGAGCGGGAGGTTGTAAATTGCCGCCGCCGCCGCCAGCACCAGAAAGCGAGTTAAAGTTTGGTGAAAAGACGGAATGAAGCATCGTGTATGATCCAGTTGGTAGTGACGGTGAAAAGAGGGCATCTCCATCCCCAACATGGTTGTTCTCTTGCGGTTGTAATGGGAGGAACTGCTGGAAGCGCACCAATCGTTGGGACATTGGCAAAGAGTTCATCAATTCGGTCAACCTCGAAGCTATGTTCGACGGATACAGTAAGCGACAGTAACTCCCAAGAACTCTGTCGATCGATCGATCGAGGCGCGCTCCAACTGCTTTGGTGGTTGGGCTGTCAGCTGTCAGCTGTCGGCTGTCGGCTGTCAATGTCAATGGTCAAATCAAGAGACGAAGAGAAAGACGACCGATGCGATACATACTACATACCTGTGCCAAATTCGTTTTCTTGAACGAAAAACGAGGTTTGAACAGAAAGACATGAGTCACTTAGGATAAGATGTTTTTTAGTACCATTCCGCAGAAATACTTAGCATTAGTGCAGTCATGAGAATTCGTGACTCCAAAGCAGGCGCAAAAACATCAAAAAGGAAAAAGACCAACCGTTCGGAGATGTCTCTTTTGGTCGTGCGCGACGTTGGACGCTCCACAGAATTGACTCCACCGTGCTACTGTATACCATGGTAGTCGAGGTAGGTGACAGAACCGCAACGCTAGCTCTTGATAAGTTGATCAAGCATCAAGAATGGGACCAAGTTTATGAGCGTCTCGAGTCATCGCCTGCCGATGAGGCAGCACAGAAATTAATCCTTCCGTCGCACCAATGGACCATGTTCCACTGGCTGTGCTCCATGGGATCCGCTCCTCCAGCCTTGATTGCCTTGATTGCTTCGCTCTGCCCCAAGGCTATCATTCTACCCGACAATAAATACGGCGATACTCCCCTGCACATTATCTGTCGAAATTCGCAGACACAAGCCACAAAAATAAAGATTTTGTTGCAACATTGCCCACGCACCAACGGTGGTCAAGACCTGCTCATTCGCAACCAGTTCGGTGGAACCATCCTACACTCAGCCAGCAACCACAATGCGCGCTTGGAAGCCTTGGAGGCCATTGTCACGGCTGAACCCAAACTGCTTCGCGTCAACACGCACGAATGCATTCACGCCGTTACCGCCATGTGGCTGTCGTACATTCAAACCATTCCTGGATTCATGAGTGTGGCCCGTATATTGGAAGGCGAGGATATTTCTGGCGAGGGCCACTTTGGTCGATTCTGGAACAAGGTGGAGTATCTAGCCTCAGCGTACTTTCAACAAACGGCAGCGTGTCCTCTCGAGAAAAGTGACAACGACGACATCTACAAATACGTCTTGCACGGCCTCATTCGATGCAACGTACCGATTAACATGTTCCGAGTAGCGCTCAAGAGGAATCCTGCTTGGGCACTAGTGACCGACGCATCTGGCAACCTTCCGTTGCATTTGCTCGTCGAGAACCGTCCTTATCGACTCAAGGAAAAGGAAGCCATTGGGGCATTGCTCGACGCTGCGGCTCAAGCTGCTGGAGTCTCGAATAATTGCGGTGATACCGCGCTCGTTTTGGGGATTCGCAACAAAATGCCATGGGAAAATGGGCTCGACAAGATACTCGAGGCTGCCACTTCGGTCGTTCATTTACGAGATGCCGAGACGGGCCTTTATCCGTTTCAACTGTCGGCCGCCGTCGGTGGAAAGGTGGCAGTCGATACCACGTATCACTTGCTGTGTACACAGCCCGATCTACTACGATAGATGCTCTTTAATAAGATAGGACAGTTGACTATCTACTACTAGCTATTACCACCTATACTACTCCTGTATCGTACCAGGCATAGAGCAGTCTACCGTACTGTAGAGTCAGGAGCGACACTTACCAGCGGTCAGAGCTGTGTCAGTGATCGCAGATTAATTTCGTTCCATTAAATAAGGTATGGCATCTCATGTCTTGATCTCACCAAGTTACAGGCACATCTGAATAATGAATGGCAAAACAATTTACGCTATAGACTACAGGTACTGAGCAGTTTCTGTAATACCACTTTCCATTGTCCACGGGTCCACCGCTGTCTAATTACAGAACAGCCCCTAAATCCCTGCTGCTGTTTTACTTTTATCGCTGTGAGTTGTTGACAAAGACAGAATACAGAGCGTTGTGGTTTGTGGCGTTGTGGTTCGCTTATTCGCTTATTGGAGCCGCCGACGACAGTATCGTAACCCATTCCGATCCAATCATTACTGCTTGTCGTGCGTAAAGAGTCTCTTCATATAGGTTATACCACACTTAGCATGGGCGACGCAATCAGCTCGCTGCTGTTTCAACCGCCGCCGCCGACGTATCTGCATCCGTCGCGGCACTTTTGGCTCAACACGGCGCACGGCAGTCGCATCCCTGCGTTCTATATCGAACGACCCAATGCATCCGTCACAATATTGTTCTCACACGGTAATGCAGAAGATCTGGGGATGATTTACGACTGGTTTAATGACTTGGCTCGAGTGTTGCGTGTTAATATCATGGCTTATGATTACACTGGTTACGGCAAGTCGAATGGTTCCCCTTCGGAAGATTACTGCTACGCCGATGTCGAAGCCGCGTTTCGTTATCTCGTGGAAGTACGGCGTATTCATCCCGAACAGATTGTGCTATATGGGCGCTCTTTGGGATCAGGTCCATCTTGTTACTTGGCTGCCAAGTCAGCTCGGGATGGACGCTCTGTAGGTGGCGTAATCTTGCAGAGTCCGCTCTTGTCGGCGTACAGAGTGGCCTTCAACTTTCGCTTTACCATGGTGGGTGACAAGTTCCCCAATATTGACTATGCGTCGCGAATTAGATGTCCAGTCTTTATCGTGCACGGTACGCAAGACGAGGTTGTACCCTTTTGGCACGGCCAAGATTTGTTTCTCGCCTTGCCGCAAGAATGGAGAGCCAAACCATTCTGGGTTGATGGGGCGGGCCACAATAATATTGAAGCCATGCTGCGACCAACAGGGGCCTTTGTTGCCAAGCTGATTGAGTTTCTGGACTTGCATGTGGCGGCAAGCCGGGGAAGAGTTTCGGCAACTCCGGTGCCCGTTCCCGACATGGTCATGCGAGAGTTTCAGGTCGTTTCGAGCTGAGCTCACCCGTTGAATCAATCCATTCGATGAATTATAGATATCTTTTTATTTGCATTGGCTTCGTTGTAGAGAGACTCGTGTTGAAAGGCTCCGGACGGGTTGACGGCTGTTCGCTGAATACGTTTCCATTACACGGTGGAGGATTGGATCTCCATTTCTTCGAGCATGGATGTTAGCTGAAATCCATACTCCTAGGACTATTAGTTCAAAGCAAGGATACGCGGCGACCAGCTGTTGTCGTTGGAAGTCTTCTAGCATCGTCCGATAGCCACCGAACGAGATCATGGAAAGCTTGAGCAATGAATGTACCTGTGCTGAAATTACCCTCCTACTCCAGCACTAGCTAAGAGTTCTGTAGTCGGTACTGTAGGCAAAGTCCAATGCCTTGCAATCGCCCACCAGCTTCGCACTCCGCGGCGGGCAACTCGTGCAGAGCCCCGGAGCATGTTCGCTAGCGGTTTTCTGGGCCAAAGCGCTTCCAGCTGTCGAGTCCAACGACGGTGGGGAAGTCCAACGATGACGAGAACGAGGACGAGGATATCGAAGCGACTGAAGACAGTACCAGTGTTTCGTCTGGAGACTGGGAGTATTCTGTGACTAGTTTGGACGCTACTGCTGTACCTATACACGTACCGCATACCATAGCGTGCTATAAATTGAATCCAATGTGTTGGTTGCGCCAAATGAAAACATGTATAAGGGATACGGGAGGAGGCTAGCTCCTAGGCCCTAACAACAATACTAGTGATTTGTGGTGGTGATGCCTGCCTCGATACATAAAACTACTTTAACTGCATTCGTATTTATGTCACATGGTTGTGCGTTTATATTGTCTCTTTACTAGCCTAAGCAAAGAACCACCATTGTCATTGGCTCATTAGAGGTGCTATATGCAATACTAAAGCGCAAGACGCCCCCAGGCTAATTAATACTGTACGTCACGAACAATAATTGGCTCTAGTAGCAAGACATCATCAGGACATCAGGCAGGACCTTTCGCTTTGACGAGTAAGTCACGTTCATTCGTGAAAGACCATAAGGGACTCGTCTACTATTAGGGTCAGATTCTTTTGGGTCCGTCCAGAGGTTCACAATGGCTGCAGTGCTCCGATCGTATCTTCTACCCTCCTTCTCTAGACTGTACCAAGTACAAACGCTAGCAACTATCCGAACCATGTCCCTTCAAGCACCGAAACCGAAAAAGCAAAAGGTCGAGGACGCGGCTGCTGCAGCATTTGCCGACGCCGCCGAGCAAGACAGTGGTGACGAGACGAATGAAGTCAAGGCTCAACGCAACGACAGTGACGAAGCCTTTTTCGAACTGACTGATTCTAAGTTTCCCAAGCGTGTCACGGTGCGCCAGTTCAAGGGAAAGACTCTCGTCGACATTCGTGAGGTACGCTGTAGTGCATCAGTGTGCGGCTTACGGCTTACTTGTATTGAGTGCGTCTTTCGAATGCTTTGTTGACGAATAATGAGTGATCTTACCCTGGCTGTTTGCGTCCATTTTTCTACCTTGCAGTTCTATGAAAAGGACGGCAAAATGCTTCCTGGTAAAAAGGGAATCAGCCTGAACTTGGAGCAGTACCAGGTGCTTCGGGACGTCATTCTCTCAGGTCAAGTAGACAATGAGATTGAGACGCTCAAGGAATAGAGCTTGCTAAAGTACGATGCACACTCGGGGTCGAGCAGCTAGAGGAAAGCTGCATACAATATTGCACTATCTGCCTTTGATAGACTTCTATAGTTTAGATCTTACTGCCATGTACTCATTACTCACGGTAATAAAGTCTCCAAAAAGGCCAGAGACGCATCGTTCGTCCGAGCCTCGGCAACATCCTCGTATCGGATCGTATTGCGGCCTCTGTTCTTGGCATTTCGGTGACTTTGCTTGGCAAGACTCTTGAGAAATAGTTCGGCGGCCATGGTTGTCATAATGGCCGCCTCGTTCTGGACAATGGGAATGTCAGGATCGAGTTTCATGGCCTTCTTGACTGTGCGAAAGGGAATCGTTAATCCTTTGACAGACGGAGTCCGAGACTTCTTGGCCGTACTCCCAGTAGCTGATGCTCTTGCAGGAGATCGTTTCTTTGGTGTTATCCCTGTGGGGGGCTTGGGTGAAGCGTGCGAACCGGCATCTCCCTCGGTTCCCTGGGACAACAACTCGTCGTCTTCTTCGTTAACGTTCTCCGTGTGCTCCGTTGGATCTTCGGCGTCCATTAAACTATCTTCATCCTGTTCGTCATCGTCATCGTCATCATACTCACCAGGCTTTCCCGATAATTCGACGACATCAACAGCAACCGCCTCGTCTCCTTCGTCATCATCATCGTCGTCGTCGTTGTTGTCGTCGTTGTCTTCCGCAGCGGCAACAACGCCTTCCGCTTCTTCCACCGAGTCGGCGTCATCTACCACCACCTCGACTTCTTCTACGTTATCGTCCATTGCTCAGGATTAAGTGCAACAACAGCTGGTTATGGGATAGTCTTCGAGCCGAGAGGTAAAACATGCGATCTTGATCGAGTATAGACTATCGATTGCCATCGTCGTGAAACGAGTTTTTAGGCGGTTGCTTGTTGCTTCTCGTCGTGCTCTCAAAATGGCGCGAAAGTCCGAGCGCGCTCTATTGTACCATCGCGGTCCGGTTGCAGTAGACTACCGTAGTACCTGTTAGGGTAGTTGTAGAACCATACAATACTGCATGACAGCTCGCATGCCTCCTCTTCCATACGAGGAAACGCTTCCACAGCGGTTCAGATGGAGTCCTTTTTCCTGCGCATTCACAAACGGACGTCTACCGGTGCTACAATCGATCGCGTTTCAAGCCCACAAGAACTCGGTATCTCTAAAGCAAGGCTATTGGGCTGCTATAGACATGATCTGATGTTATAGATGAGGGAATACGCATTCGTGCATTTGTTCCCAACTGCGTTTTCTTTTTGCTTGGATTTTGTTGCCGTGGCACCGGCACGACAAAAACAAGCGCGCCGCTAACTAGCATTCATCCTGACTCTTTCGAACCACTTGCCGCACCTTCTTCTTAAAGGCCGTCTTGTCGTTTCGCCACATGACAGCCGCATCCAGATTGGCGGGACTCTCGTCGTTGGGATCCGACAGCATGGAAATCACCGACACCAAAATTTGCTCGACACCTAGAATTGGTCGCCAGCGTTCTTCCGCACTCTCCTGCGTGTTGAATTCATCTTCACCGGGCGGATGAAGGATAGAAATACAGACTTTACCGTCTTCGTAGATATTCGGGTGCCACATTTCGGAAGTAAATTGCATGGTTGGTGGCATGTTTGGAAAGTCCTTTGGAAAGGTTAGACGGGCCTTGAAAAAGCCTCCTTCGTACAGTGTTCCGTCCGGTCCCATCATGAGGATATCCCAATCGTGAACGTTGCTGTCGTCCACTAGACCTACCGATACCAAGTCGATTGGGTTCTTTGCGAGATCTGCGTATCCAGAGAGAGAGAGAGAGTTTGGTTGGTTTTGGTTGGAGAGAGAGAGAGAGAGAAAGGGAGGAACGTGACAAGTGAAAAGGTGAGTCGAAATGGGGGGTGCGCAATACATTTTCGAGCCTCGAGTGCGGTTCATTTGTTGACTGAACGATGTAGGAGAGAACCCATTGTGCCAAGGAGATTGTCTGAAGATAGGGAATGCGCTCCCCCGAGGCAGAAGGACTCATAGAAGTACTGTAGTTCGTACGGTGAACGACTGCAATGGACTCTTTTCACAAAAAAAGCCGACACAAAAAAGGCAGGTGTCCAAGCAAGTAGGTCTCTAAGCTTCTTACCATTGAGCTGTCTCCGCAAGAGCTCGGTTCCGTATTCAGCCATAATTGAATGAAAGGTAAGTAAAATGCAATCAAATCACAACCAACCACAAGGACTCTTTATGTTCGTCGCCGCCTCTCTTCTCTCTTCCGCTGCGCCGTCAAAAGTCAAAAGACGGGTCATCTCGCAACACGTTGCAAAGCAAGCGCCTTCGTTTGGAAAGGAAACGGACTTTGTCATTCATTCTCCGATAGCGTTGAGGTTTTCATAGAAACGCGCGAACCACGCGCGAACCACGCGATCACCACGATGGCGGGAAGTTTTAAAAGAAACGTGGGGCGGTGAAGCTTGATGGGTTCTGTCTTGCGTCTTGCTGCGCCACCCACAGCCACAGGCAGATGCCACTCGCTACTCGCCACAGTCGCCAATTCCAAGACGACCATCGAATCAAGTCAATAATCAATCGTACAGTAAAAGCAGTACTCGTAGTCTACCCCAAAGCTGCTACAGTAATCACAAAGCCAACAAGCAACACATCAACACATCAACAAGAGCTAGTTAGTTCATGCTCGGGACCTCTTATCCTACAGCAGACTCCGCCGCCGTAATTTCTATTTGTAGAAACACAGACCTCGACCGTCCATCAGCTGCAGCTGCCGTCCATCTCAACGACGACTGCAACTTTTACAGTACAACAACAACAACGACGACGACAAAGCATCATCATTTCGTGTCTTTCGATACAGAGCCAACTCCGACCTATCAGCGTCGGATACCTTCAAGATTTCATATCTTTACCTCCTTCACCGATTGCACCATCTGCAGCGCTGCAGACCAGAATAGAGCTCGCCGCATTCTTTGATTATTGTTGAGTAACAACAACAACAACAGCTATCCAAAAATGCCGATTCGCGGAGGTCAAATCATCAACATTGCGGGCATGACGCCCGTCGACGACCCAGAGTATCGTTACAAGATGCCAGCCGTCTTTGGAAAGATTGAAGGATCCGGCAACGGCATCAAGACAGCCCTTCCAAACATTACCGACGTTGGTCTTTCCTTGCATCGTCAACCCGGTGAAGTCGCCAAGTTCTTTGGGACAGAGTTGGGCGCACAGACGCGATACTCGGCCGAGACTGACAGAGCCATTGTTAACGGCGCGCATACGGACCAAGTCTTGCAGGATCTCATTAACCGTTACGTGGAAAAGTTTGTGCTCTGTCCCAATTGTCGCTTGCCCGAGACGGACTACAAGATCAAGTCAGAGTGCATCTACCATCGATGCGCGGCGTGTGGGGCCAAGGATATGGTGGACATGCAGCACAAGCTGTGCAATTATATTCTCGCCGAAGACAAGAAAGCAAAAAAGGAAGCAAAAAAGAATGGCGGCAAGGTACGTGCGATGGAGACTATACTGTTGAACTGTTGGACGGCGTGAATCGCGTTGCCTTTAAACCGACCTGGATTCTCATTTACTCACAACAACAATCGCCATTCTTTTTTTATAACGCAGGACAAGAAGAAGGACAAGAAAAAGAAAGACAAGGATGACAGCGATAGCGACAAGAAGAAAAAGGACAAGAAGAAGGATAAAAAGTCGAGCAAGAAGGACAAGAAGGAAAAGACTGACGGCGAGAATGGCGACAAGGACTATCTCAAGGAGGCCATGTTTGGAAAAAAGGAAGACGACGGTCTTCTCGGTTCCGATGACGAGGATGACGACAACTCTGTGGCTTCCGAAGCGGGTGTCGACGATGCGGGCGCTCTTCGGTTGGCTGTCGAAGGAACGCGCAAGTATCTCACCGAAAATCCCAACGCTTCTAGTGCCGATATTATCGAGGTGGTGACTAACCAGCAAATGGCGTCGGCTTTGAAGTCCCACGACAAGGTGCATATTTTGGTGAGCGCGGGAATTTCGCCCGCCTTTTTCAAAAAGAAGGAGATTGAAAAGCTTGCTCCGACGATTTCTGGCATTACCAATTCGAACCGTATCATGGAACGCCACCTTATCGCTTCTCTCGAAGCTCTCTGCATCGACAAGCCCAAGAACTTTCCCGTCATGATCAAGCAGTTGTACGATGAAGACGCGCTCGAGGAGGAAGCCATTCTCGAGTGGGCCGATGGAGGTCGCAGTGACTTTACCTTGGAGGCTGTGGACGAAGAGACTCGTGCTATGCTTCGTGGGGAAGCTGAACCCGTCGTCGTTTGGCTCCAGGAAGCCGACAGTGATGAAGAGTCGAGTGACGAAGAGTAGATGCTCGAATTTGATTGATCATGATAATAAAAACTATAACGTCGCTCTTTCTTTATCTACTTGAATAGTCTCGAGAATCTCGTGGCGTGCTATACTTTCTAACTAGGTCCAATAAGGAGTTACACATCTTTAGTATTAGTAGTTGGTAGTAGATACGCAGGCGCAAAAGTGGTAGTGTCGGTTGCGGCCAAAAGCAGGTTTTCAATTCTATAAATAATCACGACGGTAGTGCGCGACGAGCCAGCGTTGCATTCAATAAACATCTGGCGGACGGTGTCCCATAAAGTCGTTCCCATAGCTCGGTTGTTGCGCCTGCAAGTGATAACGCAGGCTCAAAATGACTTGTTCGAGTTTCTTAATTTGTCCTTGGGCTCCTGCTCGAAACTCGTGGGCCGCCTTGATTTCATTCTCGGCTTGGTTCTGGCGATCTTGCTGGATGTTGACGGCTCTTCGGAGGAGCTTGTTTTCCTTTTGAATCTTTTCGTGATCCGTCTGGAGATGCGTCAAGGAAACTTCCGACACTCCCTTTTCCTTCTTGAGCGATTCAATCATGGCGGCTTGCTCTTCCACGACGCGCTTCAAGTCTTGCTGGGGACTATCGGTTCGGGGTCGTTTGATCGCTTGAGCGGCTGTTTTAGGGGGATAAACGTGACGGGGCGTTGTAAGTAAGTGGTGAGAGTGAGCGTGTTGGTGTCATGGTCCGTCATGGTGCTCGTGCAACAAACTCCGGCGAAAGCAAAGAAGCAACAGTCCAGATAGATGCCGAAGACCTGCATCACGGAATTTGATGTCGCAGTGACATTTCGCAATGGAATTTCACGCAAAACGAATCGAAAATCGACGATGACGATGGAAGCGGACAGCGAGGACGAAGCCGCCGGTACATACCTCCTGCGGACGTAAAGATGCTCTTTTTGGACTGGGCAAAGAAGGGAGAATGGGAAGAAAAGTGTTCCGATAGCGATTCTACTGACGTATCAGCGGCGAATCGTCGTCGTTTGATAGAGCGCTCCATCGATTCCTCCATCGCCAATGTCTTGCCGTGATTGGGCGTGTTATTCAGCGACTGCGGCGAAAACGCAAGGCTGCGTTTTGAACCCGCAGTCATCGGAACGAATGATAGAGGTGATGCTACTTCCATGGTTGATAGAACAAAGGAACAACGTCTGAACGATTGGCTTGGCTTTGAAAGGCCCGCAACAACTGCAACACAAGTCTTTTTTCTTGCAGGTTGTGCGAGACATGAGATTGCACGATTTGCCATGTGTTCTTCGAGGACTTCGGTGGTTCAATTCTACGTGACCTGGTAGGCTGACGTAGGTCCGGTAATCTTTCTACACGTATAGAACTCAAAATCCGGAGTTATATAAATTAATATTCTCATGAATACGACTCATTTGATTGAGGCCCAACCGCGGTCCGGTAAAATAAATCAGTTAAAAACGCGTTGGGTCTTCTGAGAAGACTCTTCTTTTCTACATCGTCGGACTTCTCTTCTGCTAGACTACAGTAGTAGCTAGATTAGGTAGATACCAGGTACGGTAGATAGAGTCGTCTACAGGTACGTAGCCATATTCATAGTCATCCTTTTAGTTCAGCTATAGAGAAAGTGAACGCTGCTACTACATAACCTCTCCCGGTACCTGAAGAAGCAACGGGGGTATCTCAAGAAGAGCTACTAGATCATCAAGGCGATGACCTACTCTAACATAGCAGCATGGTCAAGACAATGAATTTGCTTGTGTAGATTGTACGTAACATACTCCATAGTCAAAGCGGTCCAAGTTTCCACCGTGACGAATCATGTTGCAGGCAGTTTCGTGCAAGGATGCGTCCGTCAGTGCCTCTTCTTGGACGCAAAGAGTGCCGTCTCGTCGCAAATTGGGAAGAAACGAGTTGTTCCATCCATCTCGGTCCCGAACTTGGACAATCACAATCAGTACGTTGGGACTTTGTTCAACAAGAGAGCGAACAATCGTGGCGCAAGCCTCGGCCGTCTCTTTTGTGTAGACTAGTTCAGATCCGACGACAAGATTAAGCTGTCGTTCCAATCCTGTATCGACAATATCGCTGTCGTTCCAATCCAGCGACAGAACACAAATAACAGGCAAGGATATCGCAGTGTGCTCCTTGTGAATACGGGCCACGTTCTCCTTGACGTTGTACTCCAACTGTTGCAAGACGTGCGATTCGTTGTCGGTCAAGTAGACACGGTGGCGGCTTCCTTGTCTCTCCGCCAAGATCAGTGCCAAGGCCAGTCCTGAGAGACCCACAGCACCACTACCAAGCTCGAGACTGTTGATATTTCCACCCTGAGCCGCTATGACTTCATCAAGGTGCTGTTGGATTCTGGATTCGGGCTGTAGCAAAATGGCAGTGAGCAAGGCACTTCCGAACCATGCTTGCGCACCGAGAGGGCCCCAAATTCCATCCGTAGGTGGCAATGGGTACAGTTTGAGCGTAACAGGACCTTGTAGTAAGGGAATATTGTAGATGACACACTTGGAAGTTAACCCTACCGCAGGATCGTTTTGGATCTCATCTTCGTCAAAGTTGCTTGGTACTACCCAGCATTCGTTTGCGGTCGCGTTGCTATCGAGTGCGACCTTCCAGAAGTCATCTTCCTCGCTCCGTTCATCCTGCTCCATTATAGGACGATTTGTTCGACAAGAGAAAAAGAGCTCTCGTACGTCGATTTCGCCATTGTCAAAATCTTAGCATCTTGGCGGCCACCACCTTGGTGCAAAAAGTCCGTTTCTTCTTTGAAAAATGTCAATTTTCGATCCAACGGTCCCATTTTTCAGTGTTCCGTGCAGTCACGGCCATTTTTATCGAAAGTTGACCATGGGCAAGCCGTAATTGTACGAGTTGACTGTCCGAAACAGCAAGGATCACTGCAGTATGAGGACTCCTAATCGCAAGGGTAGGATACCCCGAGCCTTTCGGCGCCTCGAGTTCGGTCTACTAATGGTTATGACTGTGTTTTTTGGACAACTCTTTCTGGTTTCGCGACGATTGCCCGAAACGGAGCCTCATCCACCCGGTGGGCCCAAAAACCCCACCAAACTGTTTTATGCAAAGGCGGGATACAAAGTCGAAGGAGGGAAAGAGCTGATCGCAAATTTAGCGGCCATGGCGTCGCGATTGAAGGAAGCGGGAGCTATAGATGTCGATAAGGCATCAGCATCTTCTGATAAAGAACAACAACAAAAGAGGAAGGAGGGGGAAACCAACAGCCCAGCCGAGAAGCTGGAGACGTCCGGAGCAACCAAGTCTGTAGAAAAAAACAGTAAAAAGAAGCGACGTCGGCGTCGCAAGAGAAAGAACTGGGATCCTGGTGAAGGGCTCAAAAGCGAACCGGTCCCATTGAAGATTACGTTCCCCGTATTTGTGCCAAGCTTGCCAAAGAGTGGAACGACCAGCATCTGGCAGTACTTTAACTGTGGTGGTCACCATGCTTCGCACCAATGGGTCAAAGTCAATGATACGGAGTCGATGCAGTCTGGACAATGCATGAAGCAAAACATTGCTCTTGGGCAGCCTCCCTTTCAAGATTGCGGCAACTACGACGTCTTTACCGATACTGGATATGCATTGTACCAAGCGTCGGGTCCCAATTGCTATTACCCATCGGTTGAGGCGCTCGAAGAGATTTACCAGGCTTACCCCAATGCAACATTTGTAATGGTGGTTCGCAATACGGCAAGCTGGTTCACAAGTGTGGAGAAATGGGGCGAAGGATCGCTTTTGAAACGATGGGGCGCTTGCAACACGACTGGCTATGGGTGGACAACGAAGCGAGAAAAAGTGGAAGCCTTTTATGACTGGCATACAGAAAACATTCGTCAGTTTGCAATGGATCATCCGTCCCTCAATTACATCGAAGTCGGGCTCGAGTCGGAAGACACGGGCAAACTGTTAGAGGATAAGATTGGCATCCCAGCAACATGCTGGGGCAAGTGCACGCCCTATTCCAAATTTTGCAAGAAGTGAACGGGCGGGTGACAAGTTACTTTTTCTTTCGCTGATAGTGCACCAGTGCTTATGTTGAAACGGATACGTTATTTTTTTATATTTTATAGCAGCAAGTCTACTAAGCTAGTCGCTGCCTACCAAATATTGTTCGGTGGCTTGCTCAACGGCTTCCTTGTTCAATGTATCAGTTCTTGGGGGCTAAGAGCTTCTTCTTGGGTACAACGCGCCACTCTGGCTCGCCAGCCGAGGTTGCTAAGCTATAGAGCTGCGCAAACTCGACATCAAACTTCTTGACGGCTCGATGAATCGCCAATAACACGTTCTGCCGATTCTCCCAGTAAGCGTTACCAATGGGTGCAATATTATGATGAGTATCAACCATTACTTCGAGATGGTCTTCGTTGTAGTTGACCCAGTAAACGCGAAAGGGCTGCTTCCCGTCGGTGACGAGTCTCGAACAGGACTTTTTGATTTCGTCACGAATGGCATCCAAAAGCTCAGGAAGGACGTCAGCGTCTTCGTAGTGAAAGCGCAGCATTTGTTTTACTTGACACTGTGCAACACGTGAGACGTTGCTAATCTTTTGACTCGCAAGTAGAGCGTTGGGGACCCGGGTCAAGGTGTTGTCGCTGTTCCTCAGAACCGTCTCCATCCAGCCAAGCTTTGCGACCCGACCGGCAGTGCCGTCGCCAAAAGTGACGTTGTCGCCCACGTACATCTTATCACTAAACACAAGAAAGATGCCAGACACCAATTGTGTCAGCAGACCTTGGCTAGCGAGAGTAAAGGCCAACGTACCAACACTACCGAATCCTAATAGTCCCCTGACTGCATGGACATTGGAATCAGGAAGCTAGTGAGCAAAACCGATCCATTCACAAATACATTGGACGCAATAGTCTCTGCTCAAACGAAACTTACAAGCCATGTTCATGCGAATCGAAAGCCAGTCAAAGAGTACTAGACTCATAATCGTCACAAGGATACCATTGAGAATTCTGTTCAAGATATCCACTCTACCCATATCATCGGGGTTAACCTTGAAGAATTTGCACAATG
>Ga0307981_1000682_pt1 | contig 33112 bp, 26 predicted proteins | sample OrgLakmetagen987_FD_201849 | JGI IMG/M metagenome (GOLD analysis project Ga0307981, IMG submission 201849) | Saline water microbial communities from Organic Lake, Antarctica - #987 | ecosystem: Environmental > Aquatic > Non-marine Saline and Alkaline > Saline | place: Antarctica: Organic Lake... | reverse complement strand
AGGAAAACGTTTACCCAGTAGAACAACAATATCACGATATGGTTGCTAATAACCCACATAAATGGCGCACACCGGCGCTGATGGAAGAGCTTAAAAGTAAGGCTAAAGAGGCTGGTCTGTGGAATTTTTTTTTACCCTCTGAATATTTACCATTAGGTGCTGGCCTGACGAATTTAGAATACGCCCCTTTGTGTGAGCAAATGGGACGTGTCATGTTTAGTGGCGAAATCTTTAACTGCAGCGCACCAGATACTGGCAATATGGAAGTATTAGCGAAATACGGGACTGAAGCACAAAAAGAAAGTTGGTTGATGCCGCTGCTAGCAGGTCAAATTCGCTCTGGATTTGCCATGACTGAGCCTGATGTTGCCTCATCAGATGCAACCAACATTGAAACGTCGATTATTCGTGACGGCGATGAATATGTTATTAATGGTCGCAAATGGTATACCAGTGGTGCCATGAACGAAAATTGTAAAATCCTTATTGTTATGGGAAAAAACGATCCCTCTGCCCCCCGTCATGAACAACAATCACAAATACTTGTACCACTTGATACTAAAGGTGTAACCGTTGTGCGCCCAGTATCTGCTATGGGCTACTTGGATGAACCTATTGGTCATGCTGAAGTACTATTTGAAGACGTTAGAGTGCCAGCTGAAAACTTAATATTAGGTGAAGGTCGTGGCTTTGAAATTGCTCAAGGACGCTTAGGTCCGGGTCGCATACACCATTGCATGAGACTAATTGGCTGTGCTCAGCGTGCCCTAGATATGGCTTGTGAGCGGGTGCAGCAACGTGTTGCCTTTGGACAGCCACTTGCCAAGCAACAATCGGTTAGAGAAAGTATTGCGCAGATGTATTGTAAAATAGAGCAAGCGCGCTTGCTCACGCTAAAAGCAGCAGACCAGATGGACCGATACGGTAACAAAGTCGCTAAAAATATTATTGCGTCAATTAAAATTGTAGCCCCTAAAATGGCTTGCGAAGTGATTGATGAAGCGATTCAAATGCATGGAGCCGCAGGTACTTCGCAAGATACAATATTATCTGCCACGCTTGCCTATGCTCGCACTATTCGCCTCGCTGATGGTCCTGATCAAGTGCACATGATGCAGTTAGGTCGCAATCTGATTAACGAACGCCAAGTAAAATAAAGGATAATTCATGAAAGCCATTGTTTGCCATAAATTTGCGCCAGTGTCTGAGCTGAGCTACGAAGAGTGCCCAGACCCAGTTGCAGGTGCCTCTGATGTTATTGTGGATATTGCCGCAGTAGGCGTTAATTTTCCCGATAGTCTGTTGGTTCAGGGGTTGTATCAGCTTAAGCCGGAGCTACCCTTTATACCGGGCAGTGAAGTTGCAGGGGTCATAAGTGAGGTTGGTGCCAACGTTAAACATTTAAAAGTAGGCATGAAGGTTATTGGTATCTGCAGACTTGGTGGTTATGCTGAAAAGGTCGCGGTGCCAAGCGATCATGTAATGCCGGTACCTGACTCCATTCCACTTGACGAAGCATCAGCTTTGGTAACGGCGCATGCAACTGCACACCACGCATTAAAGCAACGTGCAAACATTGCCAAAGGCGAAACTTTATTGGTTACAGGCGCTGCGGGTGGCACTGGTTTAGCGGCAGTGCAAATTGGCAAACAAATGGGCGCAACGGTTATTGCCGCTTGCTCTACCGACGAGAAGTGCGATATTGCTCGGGAAAATGGTGCTGATATGACCATTAACTATAGCAAGCATGATTTAAAAGATACGGTTAAATTATTAACCGATAAAAAAGGTGTTGACGTTGTTTATGAGTGCGTTGGCGGCGATACTTTTCACGCATGCTCTCGCTCAATGGCGTGGAACGGGCGTTTGCTCGTGATTGGATTCGCAGGTGGCGAGATCCCCAAATTCCCCGTTAACCTCGCGTTGGTAAAAGGTTATTCAGTGGTTGGCGTATTTTGGGGGTCGTTTGTTGCGCATCAGCCAAAAGACTTTATTGCAAACATGCAGGAACTTATCGGCTGGTATGGTCAAGGTTTGGTAAAAGTCCACATTGATGAGAGCTTTGCGCTCAGTGAAGCTGTAGCGGCTTTAGATAAAGTAACGAGCCGTCAAGTGAAAGGCAAAGTTGTATTGGTGCCCTAAGTTACATTTTGTAAATATAAAAAAGTGGCCCCGGGGAGGGGCCACCAATGGCAAAGTCGCCTTTGCCTACCATGTTGAAGCGGTTATCAACAGGTTGATAAAACGTTTAAATTCTATCTAACAACTCTATCGCGACAGCATTATCTGCTACGCCTTGTTCGTCAATCCATGCCTGCAGTGTCTTGCCGTCTTGTTCCGGCGCTGCTAAAAGCTTTTTTGGCATCTTTTTAACCAAAAGCGTACCAGCTTCGACTGAATTATTTAATATCGCTAGTTTAATCAAACTATTTCCGCTGCAAGAAATACCGTTATAGTAATCTCTTAACTGCAGATTAAAGTTCGAGCGAACATTTTTCATCTTTTTACGTAATTCGCCTTTGTCATCTGTTTTTACGATTTCACAAATGTTGGCTAACGCTGTTTCAATTTCTGAGCTGCTAGCACTTACCGAGAAAACAAGTGGTACAATAACGAGTAACGGTTTAACTATCTTTTTCAACATGATTTTTACTCCGTAATGAAAACTTCGGAGCAATAATAGAACATAAAAGCGAAGGATAAAGCTCGTGAACCGATACAAGGGTATGGGCTCGAATAACTCAAGGATTGATTGGAAATAAAAATGTTAAAGGGTCAATCGCTTAACCCTTTGAACTTGATTGATGTGTTGAAACGTTTGACTTTTCTGGCTTACCAAGCAGTAACGCCGCCATCTACAGCGATGCTTTGACCGGTCATGTAAGTGTTTGCAGGTGATAACATGAGTACCATTACGGAAACTATTTCATGAATTTCACTAATACGTTTCATCGGACTCCCCATGCCTAACTTCTGCTTGTCTTGCGGGCTCATTAGTCCCTCTATGTTCATGATGTCAGTTGGACTAAAAAAAGGACAAATAGCATTCACACGCACATTATATCGTCCATATTCAACTGCTGCGGTTTTTGTCAGTCCTATCACTGCATGCTTTGCAGCACTATAAGCACCGCCTTTTGGAGCTCCACCCAATCCAGCAAGAGAGCTCACATTTAAAATATGGCCGCTGCCTTGTTTCAGCATTGCAATTGCTTGATGTTTGATACCGAAGCCAACCCCTTTTACATTCACTGCAAACTGCTGATCATACATTTCCTCTGTTAACTCATGTATTGCACTCTGAGGGTGGGCAATACCAGCGTTATTGACAGCAAAGTCTAGTTTTTTATAATGTTTAAGCGCCAGCGCTACTGCCTGTTCAGAGCTTGATTCTTTGCTTACATCGCTCGCAAGTGTTTGCGCAAGGCTGGGGTTTTGTAAGCTCTCAAGTGTGGCTTGCAAGGCTTGTGAATTTATATCCGTAAGGATGAGTTTCGCACCTCGTTGATTGAGCGATTGCGCCAGCGCCTTACCAAACCCAGATCCTGCGCCAGTAATAATGCCAACCGAATCAGAAAAATCTAACAAACTATCCATTTATATTCTCCATTCATATTATCCTTTTAAAAAAGTTGAGAGAAACCTTGATGAGTTCATCACCAGAATCTTCTTGCAGAAAGTGACCGCCATTTTTAATCAAAACATGCGCTTGGCCCTCGCAGCCTGGAATAAGCTTTTGAAATATACGATCGCCACCAGCAGTGACAGGATCTGAATCGCTAAAAGCGGTTAAAAAGGGTTTATCAAAGCGGCGTAAACTATCCCATGCTTCACGGTTATTTTGTGATTCAGGGTCGTCAGGCCGAGTCGGAACGAGCAGCGGGAACTTTCTGACAGCGCATTTATATTCTTCAGTAGGAAAGGGAGCTTCATAGGCTGCTAACACCTCTTCAATCAAGTCATTTACGCTTGCTTTTTGAATTACTTGGGCAACTGGGAATATTTCTACTTCTTGGGAAAAGGATTGCCACTTTAAAAAGGCGTCTGGTGGTGTGTGATCGCCGGTTGGTAGCATGGTGTTTGCAGCCACGACAGCACTAAACATTTCTGGATATTTTGCCACCAGTCTCAAACCTAATAAACCACCCCAATCTTGGCAGATAAGGTGTATGTTATTTAAGTCTGTGCTTAACACAAAGCGCTCAAGCCATAACAGATGAGAAGCGTAAGTGTATGCCTCTTGACTGTTAAATTTGTCTGATTTGCCAAAGCCTATAAGATCCGGTGCAATCACTCTATACCCTTGGGCTTGTGCTTCAATAATCATATTGCGATACAAATAACTCCATGTTGGTTCTCCATGTAGCATGAGAATTATAGGTGCATCTTTATGACCGTAGTCAACATAATGCATCATTAACGGAGTATCTGCAGTGTCAACATTCACGTAGTTTGCATTAAAACTATAACCGGGTAGGCCTTCAAATCGGTTTTCTGGTGTCTTAAGTATCTTCATGTTCACTTTTTATTAACATTTATTTTACAGTATATAGGGGCAGTGCTGCACAAAACAATTCATTAAAATAACAATGGACTATTAATCAGACATATAAAGCGCGTTTTTGTAGGCTTTATTATCAAACCTTATTGATTAGTATTAAATCAATAAATTTGGCTGATATTTAGGATTCCGTTAATCTGTCATTAATGCAATTAGATTTGAGAGCAAAATATGTCCAGTGAAAATATAATTATCAATAGTGAATGCGTTTCTGTCGAACGCCAAAATAAGCTCGCAATTATTACCATCAGCAGTGCACCAGTAAATGCCTTGTCTAAAGCTGTCCGCGTAGGCTTGCTCGAGGCCATGGATGCAGCTCAAGCTGACAACGCGGTAGAAGCTATTGTGATCACCAGTGACCTTAAGCTATTCAGTGCTGGCGCTGATATTAGCGAATTTTCGGGTGGTAATTTATCGCCAATGTTACCTGAAGTGCTCAATCAAATTGAAAACTCACCAAAGCCTGTTGTTGCTGCGGTAAACGGCAATGCGTTTGGTGGCGGACTAGAGCTAGCTTTGGCATGCCATTATCGCGCTAGCTTTAAAGGCAATAAAGTAGGTTTGCCAGAAGTACATTTAGGTATTTTACCCGGCGCTGGGGGTACGCAGAGGCTACCAAGACTAGCAGACGCAAAAACATCTTTAGATATGATTGTTAGTGGTGCACCAACTCCGGTTGTAGCGTTACCAGGCGTATTTGATTCGATTTCAGATTCGTCAGAGCAACTCATGCAAGCGGCTGTTGAGCTAGCTAACAAAGCAATTAGCCAAGGACCGAAGCCAGTAAGCCAAATTGAGTTAAGTTTAGATGAGCAAACTAACGCGCTGTTTGAAGGCTACATGCAGCAAGTCGCAATCAAGGCGAAAGGATTTTTTGCTCCGTTAAAATGTGTAGAGGCAGTAAAAGCTGCATATGAATTACCTTTCGCAAAAGGTTTAGACAAAGAAGCAGAACTTTTCATGCAATGCATGAAAACCCCTCAAGCAAGGGCGCAGCAGCACTTTTTCTTTGCTGAGAGAGCTGCCGGTCAGGTACCTGGCCTGGCAAAAGAAGCCGGTGTGAGAGACATTAAAGAAGTTGCTATCATTGGTGCAGGTACAATGGGCGGTGGTATCGCGATGAATTTCGCTAATGCGGGTATCCCCGTTAAAATGCTTGAACTAAAAGAAGAAGCACTTGAAAAAGGGCTTGGATTAATAAGACGGAATTATGAAAACTCCGCAAAGAAAGGCAAGTTAAGCCAAGAGCAAGTTGAGCAGCGCATGGCGCTATTATCGGGTACCACGTCTTATGCTGATTTATCTACTGCTGATTTAGTTATTGAAGCGGTATTTGAAAAAATGTCGGTAAAAAAAGAAGTGTTTACGCAGTTAGATGCGGTATGTAAACCTGGCGCTATTTTAGCCTCCAATACTTCTACATTAGATATTGACGAAATTGCCGCTTGCACATCTAGGCCGCAAGACGTGATTGGCTTGCACTTTTTCTCTCCAGCAAACGTGATGAAACTATTAGAAATTGTGCGCGCCGAGAAGACCTCTGACGAGGTTATTAAAACATCAATGAAACTTGCTAAGACCATTAGAAAGGTTGGAGTTCTAGTGGGTGTGTGTTTTGGCTTTGTTGGGAATCGAATGATCGAGGTTTATGGTCGTGAAGCGAACCGTTTAATGCTAGAGGGCGCTTCGCCTGAGCAAGTAGACCGCGTGATCATGCAGCTTGGTATGCCTATGGGTCCATTTACTATGGGTGACATGGCAGGTTTAGATATTGGATATTTTGTAAGGCAGTCGCGCAAAGCCTTTATTGAACACGACCCAAGTTATTGTGTTGTGGCTGACGAACTAGTAGAAGCTGGTCGCGCTGGACTTAAGGTTGGCAAAGGTGTGTATTTGTACGAGCCAGGTAATCGTAAGCCTATACCTGATCCGGAAGTACTAGAAATCGCTGCTCGTAAGGCGAAAGAGTTAGGCATCGAACAGCGTGAAATCAGCGACCAAGAAATACTTGAACGCTGTATTTACCCCTTGATTAATGAAGGTGCGAATATTCTGCAAGAAGGCATTGCACAGCGCGCCAGCGATATAGACGTGATTTATGTGTATGGCTATGGCTTCCCAGTCTTTAGAGGTGGGCCGATGAAATATGCAGAAGAAGTAGGCTTAGAAAACGTATTGACGCGTATGCGTCATTATCAAGAAACGCTAGGTGAGTATGGCAAGCAATGGTTTGAGCCATCACCTTTGTTAGCAGAATTGGTTGAAAACAAGCAATCTTTTGCGTCATTAAACAAATAATTGAAGAGATAACTACATGCAAAATTATAAAGCGACACAACGAGATACCCTTTTTGTCATGCAAGAATTGTTTGATATGGAAGCGCATTATCAGCAACTAGGTTTTGAAGATGCAACGGATGACCTAATTAAAGCGATTTATGGCGAAGCTGCCAAATTTGCTGAAAATGTACTTGCTCCTATTAATCAGACTGGTGACGAAGAAGGTTGTACTTTCAACGATGGCGTAGTGACCACGCCTACTGGTTTTAAAGAAGCTTATCATAAGTACGTTGAGGGCGGCTGGCCTTCAATGGCACATCCAGTTGAGTTTGGCGGTCAAGGTTTACCTTATTCCTTAGCCACTTCTATGGCTGAATGGTTTTCTGGTGCAAACCACTCATGGGCAATGTACCCAGGTTTGAGTCAAGGCTGCATGGAGACGCTCAAAGCACACGGTACTAAAGAACAGCAAGACATTTATCTTTCAAAGCTCATCGAAGGTACCTGGACCGGCACTATGTGCTTAACTGAATCACACTGTGGCTCTGACTTAGGCATGCTCAAATGTAAGGCTGAGCCAAATGATGACGGCAGTTATAGTCTTACTGGTACGAAAATATTCATTTCGGCTGGTGAACACGACATGTCAGATAACATTGTACATATCGTAATTGCTCGTTTACCTGATGCACCTGCAGGCACTAAGGGAATATCTTTATTTGTTGTCCCTAAATTTAACGTAGATGAGAATGGCAATGTGGCTGACCGTAATTCGGTTAAATGTGGTTCGATTGAGCACAAAATGGGCATCAAAGGCAGTGCCACTTGTGTTATCAATTTTGATGGCGCTAAAGGCTTTATGATTGGCCAGCCTAACCGTGGCTTAAGCTGTATGTTTACTTTCATGAATATCGCTCGTATAGGCACTGGAATGGAGGGCCTATCAGCAACCGAAGCGGCTTATCAAGGCGCATTAGCTTATGCTAAAGACAGAGTTCAATTTCGTTCATTGTCTGGTAAGAAAAATCCAGATGGACCGGCTGACCCTATCATTGTGCACCCAGATGTAAGACGCATGTTACTGACGCAGAAATCATTAGCCGAGGGTAAACGTGCGCTAGCGGTTTATTGTATGAAGATGGTTGATACTACCTTGTATTCCAAGGATGAAGACGCGAAAAAGCTAGCAGACTCCAAACTTGCGCTTTTAACACCAATTGTAAAAGCCTTTCTTACCGAAACTGCCCAGGAAGCTACTAGCTACGGAATGCAAGTGTATGGTGGACATGGTTACATAAAAGAGTGGGGCATGGAGCAACTCGCACGTGACACTCGTATTTGTACTATGTATGAAGGCACTACTGGTATTCAAGCAATCGATTTGCTTGCACGAAAAGTGATGGGCTCTAATGGTGCTTTATTGCATGTTTTCGTGAAAGAAATTAAAGAATATTGTGCAAATATTCGCGGTAAGTCTCAGTTTAATGCTTGGGCAAACGCAATCGACTCGCACATGGATGAGTGGGTACAAATGACTAATGACATTGGCGTCTCTGCGCAAAATAACCCAGAAGAGTTAGGTGCCGCTGCAGTAGATTACTTGATGTATGCTGGTTATGTCAGCGTAGGTTATATGTGGCTGCAAATGGCGGTTAACGCACAGCAGAAGCTTGATGCAGGAACCAGTGAAGTCGATTTCTATCAAGCGAAACTGATGACGGCTAAATTCTATTTTGACCGTATGCTAAGTCGCACGCGCTCACTAGTCTCAGCGATTCATTCAGGTTCTGATAACTTGATGCAGATGGACGAAGCCTTGTTTTCAGCGGGAAAATAAACGCTATAAGCTGTTAAAGTAATTAGTCGGTGTCGTTTCTTTACTAGAACACACCGACTTTTTTATTTTTGGCTTTAGAATAATTAGGAAATACGCATGATTACATCATCAAAAATTCAACTCAGTAGTACTGAGATTCAATATTTGAGTAGCCAAGAGCCATTATCTGGTTCAAAGCCGATAATGATTTTGTTACATGGCTTTCCTGAAAATAGTTGGTCTTGGGAGCGTTATATTGAGACTTTGTCTTCAGATTTTAGGGTGATAGCTCCAGATTTACCTGGCTATAATGGTTCTAAAGGCTTTCCTTCAAGTGATAGTTACAATATTGCAAACCTAGTTGAGGTAATAGCGGAGTTTATTAGAGCGATTGGAAATGCTCAGCCTGTGCACTTGGTTGCTCACGATTGGGGCGGCGTTATTGCGTGGCCATTAGTCGCTTTTCATGAGGGATTAATTAAAAAAGTCACAATACTTAATGCAGCCCATCCCGCGCCATTTACTCGTGAGATGGCAACTAACCCAAAGCAACAGGCCAACAGTGACTATATTTCTGATTTAATCAGCGAAGAAGCTTTTGCTAAAACGAGTGACCAAGACCACCACATGTTAAGGCGAATGTATGGTGGCTGGTTTAAAAGGCTCAGTCAGCGCCAACAACTGGCGCTTAAGACTCAATGGTCTGATCAAAACACTATGGAGCAAACCTTCGCGTATTATAAAAACATGCCGCAGTTAACAACCACACGGACGAAACAAAATACTGAGCTTAAAATACCTAATATAAGAATTTGTGTGCCGACTCAGGTGCTTTGGGGATTGCGCGATACAGCCTTTGTACCAGAGGTCCTGAATGGAATGGAGCGTTGGGTTGAACAACTTGAATTACATGTTTTCGATGATGCAGACCATTGGTTGCACCACCAAAAACCTACACACGTTATTGACTATTTGCGCCAGTTTCATCTACTGGCGCATTAGTACAATTACATACGTTCTTTTACTACCGCTGCAATCGCAGAGGTCTCTAAACCGTTGCTTGCGATCCAGTCAGTTAACAAAATACCGTCTGTTTCTGGCTCTCTAAGCTTTGATTTTGGCATCCTTTTTACTAACAATGTGCCTGACTCAACTGCGTTACTCAACATCGCTGTGCGAATTAAGCTATTGCCGCTACAAGTGATACCGTCGTAATAATCCGCTAGCTTCATTGCATAGTCAGATTGTACGCTTTTCATCTTTTTGCGTAGTTCAGACTTGTCGTCGCTTTGAACGATAGTGCAGATGTTGGCTAATGCCGCCTCTATGCTTGCTTCAGCATTAAAACTAACAAGGCCAGCAGTACATACTGAAATAATGGCTAATTTAGAAAACTTCATCATGGTTTTTACCTATTGGGGTTAATTCAACGCCGCGATAATAACTCCGGGCCGTGATTAAACAATTCTCCAATCGATAATTAAGTTTGAAATACAATACCTAAACAAAAGCGCACAAGTGTAATACCAACATACATGCCAGTTTTAACAACTTTATTAACCATCTGAAATTAATGATGTATTCATTATTTTATAAAGATCATCAGTGATCTGAATTATATGTTTTTGACACTTCTGCAATCTGCTCTCGCATCCATTGATGTGCGCTGTCATGATCTGCACTGAGGTGCCAATACAAATAATATTCTATAGGGTGCAGGTCAAAAGGTATCTCATACATTGCTAAATCATAGTGCTTTGCAAGGTGGTAGGGAATGCATGCAATCATGTCTGTTTTAACAATTGCACTAGGTACAGTCAGAAAATGCTGGCTGCGCATCATTACTTTACGTTTTTCACCAATTTTATCTAGTGCCACATCGATTGGACCAGCGCCGGTGCGACGATGGGATACGTTAATGTGTCCGAGTTTCAAAAAGGTTTGCAATGATAGCCCTTGTTTTAACAAAGGATGGTTCTTGCGAGCTAACACAACAAAGCGGTCTTTGGCGATCCTAAGTTTTTTCAAGTGTGGGTCAGTAAAGGTAGATGCGTCAGCAAAAAAATCGAGGTTTCCACTAGCCATCGCCGACACAACATTGTTTCGTGTGATTTCGTAATTAGTCAAGGTAATATCAGGCGCAAGGTTTTGAAGCCTAGCCATTAAGCGAGGCATGATACTTACTTCGAGTAGGTCACGACTAGAAAAGTGAAAGGCCTTGTTAGAACTTTCAGGTTCAAAAATGTGGCTTTGTTGTACGCTTTTCCTCAATAGTCCAAGTGCCTCACGGGCAGGTACTATAATATTTTGAGCAACCGGCGTTGGCGTCATCGAATGTCCAGTTCTTACAAAGAGCGGATCGTTTAACATCTCACGTAATCTTGCAAGAGAATTACTCACTGCTGGTTGGGTGATACACAGCACGTCAGCAGCTTTTGTTAAACTACCTGCAGTATAAATAGCATCAAATACTGCGAAAAGATTTAGGTCTATTCTGTGCAAATTCATTAAAGTCTCCAAGCGTTCCCGATTCATTATTTCAATGACAAGATATTCACAATAATCAATTGAATTATCACTAGTATTGATAGTATAAGTGGTTTTTAATTAAAAATGTTAATAAATTAGGAGACACATGAATATATCGTCTTTAAAAGTAAACGATGCGCTTTCATCAGATGATTGGTATCAAATTACTCAAGAAAAAGTAAATGCCTTTGCTGAGGTAACAGAAGATTTTCAATGGATTCATATTGATAAAAAAAGGTGTGAAAAAGAAAGTCCATTTAAAACCACAATCGCTCATGGATTTTTAACTGCCGCTTTGATGCCGAAAATGTTTGCTGCAAATGTGAGTATCGACCCGAACAAACATACTATGCTGAATTACGGGATTGATAGTCTTCGATATTTAGAGCCTGTCCGGGTGTTAGATGAGATAAAATTTAAATTTTCATTAACAAGCATTGAATCAAAGGCAATGGGTGATTTGTACCGTTTTGCTACGCAAGTTGATATCAAAAATAGAGAAAAACCCGCGCTTGTAGGTGAATTTTTGATGTTGTTACTAAAAAAGTAGGGAAATAAAGCATAGAAGAGTCAATTTATTGTTACAAAAGGATAACAAATTAGTTACAATTAACGTGCAATTGTGCAGGGAATACATCAAGCTATATTGCGAAAGAAGTTTTATTACGCTTAGTTCAAAAGGTCTGATGATTCATAAAACTCTCGGTAGTCAACGAATCTCAGGCACAACTATAAAAAAAGCCAAAAGAAATGGCGATCAAAGTTGGGGAAGATTTATGAAGTTCACTGCCAAAAAAACAGCCATTGCTGCTTTCGTTGCAGCAAATATGTTTGCATTACCAAATGTCGCGTTGGCGCAAGATGCTGAAGATAGCGATGCACAAGCAAAAGACGTTGAATTGATTCTAGTTACAGGTAGCTTTGTAAGACGAAGTGAAAATTTTGAATCGCCATCGCCACTTGCCGTAGTAGATAGCGTATCAATTGAAGCGATTGGTGCAAAAAATATCGCCGACATTACGCAAACATTAACGATAAATACAGGCGCAGAAAATTCTCCTGATGCATTTACTCAAAACGCTACTGCGGGCACCTCTAATATTAATCTTAGAGGTTTAGGTGTTGCCTCAACACTTGTTTTATTAAATAACAAACGACAGGTAGTGAATGCTCAACAAACAAATGAAGGCTTAAACTTTGTTGATACGAGCTCTCTGGTACCAATGATTGCGATTGACCGAGTTGAAATAATAAAAGATGGTGCATCTGCACTTTATGGTTCTGACGCTGTTGCTGGTGTTGTAAACTTTATAACTAAGCGTAATTATGAAGGCGCAAAAGTCTCCGTTGATTATCAAGACGGCGCTCACGGTGACAATAAAGAATATGTCATTCAAGGTTTATGGGGCACAACTTCAGATAAAGGTAATGTTGTAGCCGCGGTAAGTTATACTAATCGTTCCCCTTTATTCCTATCAGACCGACGTCTTTCACGTCCGCAAGATGATACGAGTGCTCTTGGTAATCCTGGTTCATTCTTCTTTACTGCGGGCCCTTTGGCCGGAACACCAATTATTGACCCAGGCTGCGCCGCATTTGGAGGGTTTCCTCAGCTCCTTGCGCCTCCAGGAACCGCTCCAGGTTTAGACATTGGTTTATGTGGTTTTGACTTTGGTCCAGGCTATTCATATGTGCCCGATGAAACGCGTGTTAATGCGTATGTTAAGGCAAATTATGAAATATCTGATTCGTTGATGTGGTCTTCTGAGATCAGCTATGCTCGTAATCGCGCTGAACGCGGTGGAGCCCCGAGTTTTCCAATTTTAACCGGACCAATAGTCCCCGCTACTCATCCAAACAATCCGTTTGGACAGAACCTCGTATTTTTTGGACGAGCTGAAGGGAACGGGTTTGAAGCTGATCCGGCAAACACTGAATCAGATACCTTCCGTTTCAACACTTCATTACAAGGTGAACTAGATGCTGGGTTCTGGGAAATTAGCTATACTAACGCAGTAAATGATTTTTCATTTTCGGTTGAAGATGTAATTTTAACTGAGTTTTCGCTTGCTCTTAACGGCCTAGGCGGCCAAGGCTGTGACCCTATTTCAGGAACGCCGGGACAAGGGAATTGTGAATATTTTAACCCTTTTGCGACGAGTTTTACATCTGCACCTAATAGTCAAAACGTCATTGATTCGTTCTCAGGTTTGCAGGTCATCGATTCACGGTCAACCCTTGAGGTCTTTGAGGGCTTTGCTTCATTTGACGCCTTCGATATGGATGGTGGCGTTGCTGGAATTGCAATAGGCATGCAATATCGAGATGAAGGTCTGTCGCAAGATTATGATGCACTTTCTAACCAAGATTCATTTACTTTTGTTATCGGTAACCCTGATTTTTCTGACAGCTTAGATGTGTGGGCAGCGTTTGCAGAGATTGCATTACCTGTTAGTGATGCCTTAGACATTCAGCTTGCACTGCGATATGAAAATTATGGTGGAACAATAGGTGATACGATTGACCCGAAAATAGCATTTAACTACCGTGCAACGGACAACTTTTCTTTAAGGGGTTCAATTTCAACCTCATTTAGAGCGCCATCAGTATTTATGAGAAATGGTGGAGCAACCTCTCTGCAGCAACTAAGAGATCCACTTATCGGCGCTAATGCATTTGCGGCAGTCAGAACGGCGGGTAACGTTGATTTAACGCCAGAGCAGTCTGAGGCTTACAATATTGGATTTTCATTTGAGCCTATTGATGACCTATCTATCGAGGTTGATTATTGGAACTTTGACTTTGAAGACTTAATTATTCAAGAGAGCGCGCAAGCAATTCTAGAGTTAAACCCAAGCGACCCAACTCGTATTGTTCGTGCTGGTGACCCGCTAACCGGTCCACTAGTTCAGGTTAATAATACTTACGTAAACGCTAGTTCACTTACAACGAACGGTTTAGATGTGGTAGCAAGTTATAAGCTTGAGACTGAGGTGGGAACTTTTGTTCCTAACGTTAGTGCTACTTACATAACGAGTTACGACCTAGACGATCCGCAAGCAGGCCAAATTGATGGTGCTGGTCGCCGTAACTTCACTAACATAGGTGTATCGTCTCCTGAGCTTAGAGCAAACTTCGGTTTAGGCTGGCGCAATAATGCATACAGCGCGAATTTATTTGCACGCTATATAAGTGCTTATGATGACGACCAAAACCCAGATCCCAGCGGTAATGGTTTTTTGGAGGTTGATAGCCACGTGACTTATGATGCGCAGCTTAGTGTAGATGTGGGTACCTTGTTAGATACCCAAACAAGTTATGTAGTAACTCTAGGCGGTATTAACTTAACGGATGAAAATCCTCCGCAGGTATTTACCAACAGTGGATTTGATTCAAAGGTTCATGACCCACGCGGCCGTCAAGTATATGTAAGATTGGCAGTTGAATTTTAATTCCTAGCCTCAACATTATCATTAGAAGATAATAAAGCCCCATGCAGGGGCTTTATTTTTTGATTCGATTTAAACAAAAGGAAACTGATAATGGTAAAACGTTTAGAACAATCAGAAGTCGCAAATGCACTAGATAAATTAAATCAACTTGCTGCAGACATGCCATGGATCATTGAAAATGGGAAACTGAGTAAAACCTTCAAGTTCAAAAACTTTATTCGTGCTTTTGGTTGGATGAGTCAAATGGCGATATGGGCAGAAAAGCTTAAACATCATCCAGAATGGTTTAACGTATACAATAAAGTAGAAGTGAAATTGGTCACTCACGATGTTGATGGTATTAGTGAATTGGACTTTGAACTTGCTACAAAAATGGAATTGTTTAAATAAAGTTCGGTTAAAGGCTAAAAAGCAGCCAATCAGATATTATTTTGTATGTATGACGAAATCTCGCTTGCAACGCATCAAAGCGTATGTATAATACGCCACTCTTCAGCAACACGCTGATTACCAGTTCAGACGCGGGATGGAGCAGTCTGGTAGCTCGTCGGGCTCATAACCCGAAGGTCGTAGGTTCAAATCCTGCTCCCGCAACCATATAAGAAGACCCGTCAATAATGACGGGTTTTTTTATGGCATAAAATATTTATTTAGGTTTGCGATATTTGGCCTAAGTCGCTATACTACGCCGAATAAGTGTTTGAGCAGTTGCGATTGTTTTAAGCATAGTGTGAGCGGCAGACCTTTTTATTATTAGGATTGATGCCCATCGTGTTGGCTCGCGATGAAAAGAATTTAAGAAAAGGCTCCGCTGGTACGGGGCTTTTTTGTTTTTATTCGTAAGTAGTAAAAACAATAGACTGGGCAATTTGCCCTTTTTTTATATGTGTAATATTCGGAGATTAGATTGTCTCAGTTGGAAAAAAAATTAACTGACATGCTTAACGCACCAGTCGAAGCAATTGGCTTTGAGCTTGTTGGAATCGAATTTATTAGGGCAGGAAAGCATTCTACCCTAAGAGTATTCATAGACAGTGAAGATGGTATTGATGTTGACGATTGCGCTGACGTTAGTCGTCAAGTAAGTGCGGTTTTAGATGTTGAAGATCCAATATCCACTGAATACAACCTTGAAGTGTCGTCACCAGGTATGGACAGGCCCTTATTTAAGGCTGAGCATTACGCTAAAGCCCTAGGGGAAGAAGTTTCTTTAAAGTTGAATTTTCCACAAGATGGGCGCAGAAACTTTAAGGGACTTATTACAAAATCTACAGATACGGCCGTCCATATTAATGTGGATGGACAAGAATTTATATTGCCTTTAGGCAATATAGCTAAGGCTAATATCGTTCCAAATTTCGATTAATACGGGGATGTTTGCTGCGATGCAAACAATAAGAAAAATATGAACAAAGAAATATTATTAGTAGCAGAAGCAGTTTCAAACGAAAAACAAGTTCCAAGAGAAAAGATCTTTGAGGCTTTAGAATTTGCGATTGCAAGCGCTACCAAAAAGAAGAACGATGGCAACATCGAAGTGCGTATTGCAATTGATAGAGAAACAGGAAATTTCGATACCTTCCGCAGATGGCTTGTAATTGAAGATGATGTAGAACAAGAAAATCCATATGCAGAAATGACTATCTCTGCTGCGCAAATTGACGAGCCAGATATTCAGCTCGGCGATTTCGTTGAAGAGCAAATTGAGTCTATCGCATTTGACCGAATTACGACGCAAACAGCGAAGCAAGTTATTGTGCAAAAAGTGCGCGAGGCTGAGCGCGCTCAAATGATTGCTGAATACGAAGATAGAGTCGGCGAACTTGTTACCGGTACCGTGAAGAAAGTGAATCGCGATAATATTATCGTTGATTTAGGAAATAATGCAGAGGGCGTTATTTTCAGAGATGACATGCTGCCGCGTGAGACATTTAGACCGGGTGACAGGGTACGAGGTCTATTATATGTAATTAAACCTGAAGCGAGAGGCGCGCAGTTATTCATTAGTCGAACGCACCCCGATATGCTAGTTGAGCTTTTCCGTTTGGAAGTGCCAGAAATAGCTGAGGAAACCCTTGAGATTAGAGCTGCGGCTCGTGATCCAGGCGCTCGTGCAAAAATTGCAGTAAAAACAAATGACAAAAGACTCGATCCAGTCGGTGCTTGTGTTGGAATGCGTGGTTCACGTGTTCAAGCTGTTTCAAGTGAGCTAGGTGGTGAAAGAGTTGACATTGTGTTGTGGGATGAAAATCCAGCTCAATATGTCATAAATGCAATGGCACCAGCAGAAGTCGCATCCATTATTGTAGATGAAGACACACGCACTATGGATGTTGCAGTAGAAAGCGATAACTTAGCGCAAGCCATTGGTCGTAATGGTCAAAATGTTCGTCTTGCCAGTCAGTTGACTGAGTGGGTTTTAAACGTAATGACCGTTGAAGATATGAATAACAAGCATCAAGCCGAAAATGAAAAGGTACTTGCGTTGTTTATTAAATATCTCGATATCGACGAAGACTTTGCATTGATGTTAGTCGAAGAAGGTTTCACGACAATAGAAGAAGTAGCATATGTTCCGGCTGCTGAAATGCTAGAAATTGAAGGCCTAGACGAAGATATAGTTGAAGAACTTAGAGGTCGTGCAAAAGCTGCACTTACCACACAGGCTTTAGCAAATGAAGAAAGTCTCGAAGCGTCAGAGCCTAAACAAGAGCTGTTAGACCTTGAGGGCATGGATAAACATGTTGCATATTTATTAGCGAGTCGTGGAATTACCGACTTAGAAGGTCTGGCTGAGCAAGGTACAGACGAAATTAGCGACATTGAAGGACTGACCGATGAGCAAGCTGGCGCATTAATAATGGCTGCACGCAATATCGTTTGGTTTAACGAAGAATAAGGTCAAGGGGAGATAGTAATACCATGGCAGATGTATCCATAGAAAAGTTGGCAAGTGACATAGGCACTTCCATCGACCGCTTAGTTCAACAGTTTAAAGAGTCTGGCCTAGAGAAAAAGGCCGGCGATAATGTCACTGAAACAGAAAAACAGACCTTATTGGATTACTTGAACAAGCAGCACGGTGGGGCAGGTGCACATGCACCAAAGAAAATGACATTACAACGTAAAACCACTAGCACTATTAGTCTAGGTAAATCTAGAGCGGTTAAAGTTGAAGTCAGAAAGAAACGCACTTATGTAAAACGAAGCGATATTGAAGAGAAACGCTTAGCAGAAGAAGAAGCGGCGCGTTTAGCTGAGGAAGCAAGACTCAAGCGTGAAGAAGAAGAAAAGGCGCAAGAGCAGGCTAAGTTAGCGGCTCAAGAGAAAGCTAAGAAAGCTGATGAAGCAAGAAAAGCGCAAGAAGCCGAACGTCAAGTGCGAGCTGAAAAAGCTAAGAAAGAATCTGAGGAAAGAAAAGCTTCTGAATCAAAATTAACAGATGAAGAGAAAAAAGCGCTAGCTGAAAGTCGGGCCGAAGAAGAACGCCTGAAAAAACAGCAAGAAGAAGAAGTTCAGCGCAAGCTCGAAGAAGACGCAAACAAAGCGGCAGAAGATGCTCGCAAGCTTGCTGAAGAAAATGAACGTCGCTGGAAAGATGAAGAAGAGCGTCGTAAGAAAGAAGAAGCAAAAGAAGTACACTTGCATTCAAATCGCTATGCTCAAGAAGCAGAAGACGAAGAAGATATGCAGGTTGAGCGCAGCAGTCGTCGTCGTAAGAAGTCGAAGAAAAATGCAGGCGAACATCTCAAACAAGGATTTACCATGCCGGTGGCACCCGTAGAAAGAATTGTAAAACTAGGTGAGAGCATCAACGTTGGTGAACTTGCTAGTCGCATGTCTGTTAAGGGCACTGAAGTTATTAAAACTATGATGAAAATGGGCGAAATGGCCACTATTAATCAGGTGCTCGATCAAGAGACTGCAGTATTAGTTATCGAAGAAATGGGCCACAAGTACGAAATTGTCAATGACAACGCACTGGAAGATGAATTGGTTGCGCATAGCAATGGTGGTGACGAAGTTACTCGTGCTCCAGTAGTTACTATTATGGGACATGTTGACCATGGTAAGACATCATTACTTGATTATATTCGTCGTGCGAAAGTTGCGGACGGAGAAGCGGGTGGTATAACCCAACATATTGGTGCTTACAGCGTTGAAACTGATAATGGTCGAATTGCCTTCTTAGATACCCCAGGTCACGCGGCGTTTACCGCTATGCGTGCTCGCGGTGCTACAGCAACCGATATTGTTATACTAGTTGTTGCGGCTGACGATGGCGTAATGCCACAAACGAAAGAAGCTGTGCAACATGCAAAAGCAGCCAATGTACCGCTAATTGTTGCAGTTAACAAAATGGATAAAGAGTCTGCAGACCCAGATCGCGTAAGAAATGAGCTTTCTCAGTTAGGTGTTATTGCTGAAGAGTGGGGTGGCGACTACCAATTTGTTGGTGTTTCCGCTAAAACTGGTCTTGGTATTGATGCTCTGCTCGAAGCAATTAACTTGCAAGCTGAATTATTAGATTTAAAAGCAGTAGAGTCGGGTCCTGCGCGTGGTATTGTAATTGAATCTAGGTTGGACAAAGGCCGTGGCCCAGTTGCTTCAGTATTAGTTCAGTCTGGCCTATTACAACCAGGTGATATATTGCTGTGCGGTGAAGAATACGGTCGTGTTCGCGCGATGCGAGATGAACACGGCACAGACATTAAAGTAGCGGGTCCTTCTACTCCAGTAGAAGTACTTGGTTTGTCTGGCGTTCCGATAGCAGGTGAAGATGCATTGGTGGTTGCAGATGAGCGTAAAGCTCGTGAAGTGGCTGGCAAGCGTCATACGAAACATCGCGAACTTAAGTTAGCAAAACAACAAAAAGCTAAGCTTGAGAACATGTTTGCGAACATGGAAAGCGGTGATGTTTCAGACCTTAACATCGTATTAAAGGCTGATGTTCAAGGCTCAATTGAAGCGATTTCTGAGAGTTTAATTATGCTCTCAACCGATGAAGTTAAAGTAAATATTATTGGAAGCGGCGTGGGCGGGATAACTGAAACTGATGCTTCTTTGGCATCAGCCTCAAGTGCTATCATTGTTGGTTTTAACGTACGTGCCGACGCAACTGCCCGAAGAATTATAGAAGCAGATGATGTTGATTTGCGTTATTACAGCATCATTTATGAATTGATTGACGAAGTCAAACAAGCCATGAGTGGTATGTTAGCGCCTGAGTTCAAACAACAAATCATTGGTTTAGCTCAAGTCCGTGACGTATTTAAATCACCAAAAATTGGTGCAATTGCTGGGTGTATGGTGACCGAGGGGATTATCAAACGTAGCAGTCCAATTCGTGTATTACGTGACAACGTCGTAATTTACGAAGGTGAACTTGAGTCACTTCGCCGTTTCAAAGACGACGTTCAAGATGTTAAGAAAGGCATTGAATGTGGTATTGGCGTGAAGAACTACAACGACGTTAAAGTTGGCGATCAAATCGAAGTATTCGAAACCGTTGAAGTACAACGTCAAATTTAGCTTAGACGCTTAATAATGAATTAAACGGAGGCCATGCGCCTCCGTTTTTGTCGACAGACAAGAGAGGAAGTAATGGCTAGAGAGTTTTCGCGTACCGATCGCGTTGGGCAACAAGTACACAAAGAAGTTGCCAGTATTTTACAGCAAGAATTTAAGCATAGAGAGCCTGAAGTAGGTATGATTACTGTGTCTGGGTGCGAAGTGTCTCGAGACTTAAGTCACGCTAAAATTTTTATTACATTTTATGGCACTGACGAAGAAAAAATAAAAAGTGATTTAGCAAAGTTACAAGATAGCAAAAGCTTTGTTAGAGGAATATTGGGCCGTCGCGTAAGAATGCGCAACATTCCTGCTCTGCATTTTGTGCGTGATACCTCGATTGTAGAAGGTGCAAGAATTTCTGCTCTCGTTAACGAGGCTGTTGCGTCTGATAAGGCTAAGCATAAAGAAGATGATAACTAGTGGCAAGGCGTCGCAAAGGTAGAGCGATTAACGGTATTTTGCTAGTTGATAAGCATCAGGGAGAATCGTCTAATGCTATTGTCCAGCAAATTAAACGTTTGTATGGCGCTGCAAAGGCGGGTCACACTGGCGCACTAGATCCCCTAGCGACAGGAATGTTGCCGGTATGTTTAGGCGAGGCGACTAAATTCTCGCAGTTTTTACTAGACGCTGACAAAACCTACGAAGTGGAAGCACAGTTAGGTGTGCGCACAAATACGTCTGATGCGGATGGTGAAGTTGTATCTACCGCCTTAGTCGATGTCAGCCTTGAACAACTAGAAAATGCACTACAGCAGTTTCGCGGAAAAATACACCAAGTTCCTTCAATGTTTTCAGCCCTAAAGCACAACGGGCAACCTTTGTATTACTATGCCCGCCAGGGTATCGATATTCCTAGGGATGCTAGAGAAATTGACGTTTTTAGTAATCGACTATTAAGCTTTAAGGGCGATAGTGTACGATTGCGTATTCATTGCTCAAAAGGTACCTACATTCGCACAATTGTGGATGATTTAGGCCAACTCTTGGGATGCGGAGCCCATGTTCGTGAATTAAGGCGGATAACAGTGGCCGATTTTCCTGAAAAAATGGAGCCGGTATCATATTTTAAAAATTTAGTAGCAGATCTAGAAGATCAAGGGCAAGGTCACCAAACTTTGGATGCTTTGCTATTGCCAATGGACACCCCAGTACTCAAATTACCATCGATGATGCTAAACCAAGCAGACACTGGTCGTTTTCAGCATGGGCAGAATTTGCAGATTAAAGAGAATCAGACACCGGCATTTAAAGTGGGCACTTATATAAGGGTTTATGGTCCTGACGATTTGTTTTTAGGTATGGCAAATGTTGACGATAACGAAACCTTGCAACCTAAACGCTTAGTCGTTTACCCTGCGCTAGACAATAGTCAACAGGTATAGGGCTTATTTTACTTCCATAGCTTGCGGTTTAAAGGCAACTGAGTATAATACGCCCTCTTTCGGTGGAGCTGAATTAGTGATCGGCCCATCCTCATTTACTTTCTGGAGAAACATATGTCACTAACGACACAAGAAACAGCAGACATCATCGCACAATACGGCACTAAAGAAGGGGATACTGGTTCACCTGAAGTTCAAGTTGCTTTATTAACACACAACATCAATAAGCTTCAGGGGCACTTCAAAGGCCACAAAAAAGATCACCATTCACGTCGCGGTTTGTTGCGCATGGTATCTCAGCGTCGTAAGCTATTAGATTATTTGAAAGGTAAGAACGTTGAGCGTTATCAAGGCCTTATAGCTAGCCTAGGTCTACGTCGATAGAAGCCTAAAGTCACAAAAAAGCCACTCATTGAGTGGCTTTTTTTTTCCTTTAGATTAACCGCTATCCTTACGCAGCTAAAATAATTAGCAATGTTTTAAATAGTTTTAACCGTAAGCTCTTTAACTTGAGCTTCAATGGTGTTGAGTTTTTGTAACAAGGACGTGTTGCGTTTTTCTAATAATAGAGCTTTTTCCATCAACTCTCTTATTTCACGGTTTTGGCTTGCATTGGTATTGCCAATTCCTTCGTACTCCACCTTTACGCCAAGTAGGTTATTCGCTTGTTCGGTAATTTTACTATTAAGATTATTTATACGTGTCATTAATTGTTGCGTGCCGCTTTGTGCCGCGTTAACTTTGGTCTCTATGCTACCAAGCGTTTGCTGCATGTCTTTTTTCACTGTAACTACCTGTGAGTTCAGCTCTTTAATCTCTTCTTGATTACGACGCCATGCCGAAGCCCAGAGTCTATCCATTTGTTCCCATAGCTCCTCTGTTTTTTCAGTCAGCTCGGAAACCTTCACTTGCAATGCAATGGTAGAGTTGTCCATCTCTTCGCCAGTAGCGGAAAGTCTATTTTCTAGCTGTTGCAGTCTATTTTGGTTTTCGACAATAGTTTCTTGGCTTTTTTGTACTTGTGTAAACAAATATGTACTTGCTGCGGCACCGCCTAAGGCCAAAACTAAGACTAAACTAAATAGGCCTTTACTCACTCCACTGCCTGAACCCCCTGAAGATGGGGTTTTTTGGCTATTCGAAGTCTTTTTTGCGCCGGCAGGAATGCGGTCATTTGCATCGAGGTTAATCGGTGCAAATTCTGTATCTTTTGAACTAGACGACATATCGACTCTCTTCTTTTATTAATGCTATACATGATTTCTAAAGGGGTATGATACAATAACTTACATTAACTGCTAATTAAATTAGTATATGGTGCCGATTAACTTATTAATACATTGGTTTTTTGGCAAAATGGACTAGTACAATAGATGACAATGTTCATTAAAGAGAAAGTCGGGACGTATGAAGCTAAGTAGCAAACTGTCTATTGTCTTAGGGATCCGCAGCCTTGTGCTGGTGATTTTTCTTGGCTTTTTTATGGCATTTGTACAAACCGTATTCGACTTTAAGCAACGCCAAGCCGAAGTATCGCGCACTATAGACTCTATTATTACCTCTGCACAAGGCTCAGCCAGTAATGCAGTATATCTGCTTGATGACGTCATTGCTGGCCATGTAATCGATGGACTTTCCTACTTTGACTTTTTTAGCTTTGTCTCTATCACCGATGATAGTGGCGATGTTATGGCGGTGTTTTCGCGTCAAAAAATGGAAGACAAGGTCGCTATTAATACCTCATATAATCCAGTGTTATCATTGGTTGTAGAAAACTTCACTCCACAAAAAGTATTGTTAACTGGCCAGGCTTCTGTTGATGGGGTGCCGCAGGTTTATGGTGAAATGGAGTGGGTTGTTGATAACCACATAGCATTGTCAGGCGTTTATGACCGTGCAATTCGCGCATTTTCTATAGCGCTAGCGGGTTATATATTGTTAACGCTCGCGCTTAGTATTCTGTATCATTTTACTTTGGCAGCGCCTTTAACAAGACTTTCACGCCGGTTTCAACGGGTCAATATCAAATCTATTGCCACCCAAAAAATTAGTCACTTACCCGGCCATGAAAAAAATGAATTCAGCCTGATTGTTGGCGCAGCAAACGATATGCTGTCAAGAATATCATCTGGGCAAGAACTCTTAACCGAGCGCTCTCAACGTTTCCGCCTTATCCTTGATACTGCACCTGCATTAATCTATTCCCTTGATAACAAGTTAGAATTTGTTTTTGCGAATAAGGCTACAGCCTCTTTTTATGGATACTCTATCTTTGAATTGAAAGGTAGAGATTCCAATGATGTAATTGCCCCTGTTGATGCTGAATTAATGACGTACCTGAAAGACTTTATTAATTCTAGTAAGCGTCAAGTTAATCAAATCATGGAAATGAAAAACGCGAGTAGTACTGAATGTTTCATGGAAATGACGCTCGTAAAGTTTAAAACACCTGAAGGGCATAGCATTCTCGCTACGGCATCTGACGTTACCAAGCGTGTCAAAGCTGAAGAAAAAATTGAGTCATTGGCATATTTCGATCCTCTTACTTCGCTACCTAACCGAAATAAAGTTTACGAAATACTTAATCAGTCTTCGGAGGCTGAAAAAGGTATGTATGGGATTGCTGCAATAGCTGATTTAGACCAATTTAAGCGTATAAACGATACCTTGAGTCATAGCGTGGGTGATCAATTAATCGTAAAACTAGCCAAGCGTTTGCAAAAAGAGTTTTCATTTTCTGATCTGATTGCACGTTTAGGTGCTGATGAGTTTTTGTGTATTGAAGAAAATGTATCTGAAAGCCTGAAAACTGCGACCAATGGCGCAGAGGTGCTCGGCGAGCGTTTGCGCGCGTGTATTAACAAAGAGATTGAGATAGGCCTTCATAGCTACGCGCTTACCGCCAGTATTGGTGTGATTGTATTTCGAAAAGGGCAGTCTAGCGCTGATGAGATTTTGCAGTATGCAGATACTGCTATGTATGAATCAAAACGCACGGGGCGTAACCGAGTCACGCTATTTAAAAATGAAATGGCAACGCAAGCCGCACAACTTTTAGAGTTGGAGCGTGACATTATGAAGGCGATGTTCAGAGATGAATTTTACTTTGTATTGCAGCCTTTAGTGGACTCTGAAAATCATGCTTTAACAGGCGCAGAGGCATTAATGCGCTGGAAGAAAGACGGTAAAACAATCAGTCCGGCTGAGTTTATTCCATTCCTTGAAGAAAGCGCCTTAATCGTCGATGTTGGCGAACGAATCTTAAGCAGCGTGTGTGCTTATTTATCTGAGCTAACTGTTCGCAAAAAACTCCCTGCTGGCTTCAGAGTGGCGGTCAATATTAGCGCTAAACAATTAGCAAGACATGACTTTATAGAGACTGTTTCCAGAGTGTTACTAAAGCATAATGTAAGTGGTGATATGCTCGAGTTTGAAATAACCGAAAGTGTTGCGCTGAATAACATGGCCGATACGATTCATAAAATCGTCAGTATTAAAAAGATGGGTATCAGCTTTTCTCTTGATGACTTCGGTACAGGTTATAGTTCATTGAGTCATTTAAAAGATTTGCCAGTTGACAAACTTAAAATTGATCAATCTTTCATCAATGATATTACAGTCGACAAGCAGGATGAAAATCTTGTACGTTCTATTATTCAGTTGTCTAAGAACTTAGGACTAGTAACCGTTGCTGAGGGTGTTGAGACCCAAGAACAAGTAGAGTGGTTAATGCTAAATGGAAATCCACTACTTCAAGGGTATTATTTTAGCAGGCCTTTAGATATTGATGATTTTGAGAAAGCCTATCTTCCAGAGGACCTTCCGCAAAAACAAAAAGCTGGAAAATAGCAAAGACAGCTCTCATTGCCCCTTATTCATTATTTGTAACATTAAATTAAGACAATAAAAAAGGCCAACAATGTATGTTGGCCTTTTAGTGTTTGGTGGAGCTGGCGGGAATTGAACCCGCGTCCAGAAAGCGTCAACCTTTGGTACTACATGCTTAGTTTGTCATTTATTTAACTCTATGAACTCCGGCAAACAGGATTTCGTCGAGCTGGCCTAATACTATTTCGCGGTTCAACCTTAGACAAGTTTCCCTCGCTAGTCCATTAGTATGACCTTCCAAACCTTCACGAATGAACAACGGCTGAAGTGGAAGGGCCTATACAGGTTATTAAGCTGCTAGTGCGTAGTTTTCGTCGTTTGCGACTATTTTTTTGCGGCTGTTTAAAGAGGCAAACCGCACCTCTGCATGCACCTCCGGCATCATTGAATCCTGTCGAATCCAGAGCAGCCCCGAAATGTTTGTATAGTTTAACACAATAGGGTGAACTTAAGAAAATACAATTTGTGTATAGCTAAATTATCTTTTGGCTAACACTGAGATGTATCGGTCAATGCTGCGGTTTGAATCAAGGTCTCTTGAATCTGTATTTAATTTCTTAACACCCTTGAAAGTCAATAATGCTATGCTGTACGTCTAAACTTGTTTGTTAATTTGTTATGAGAGACCAAGAGATGTTATTTGATTCAATTACGCTGCCGTGCGGACAAACCCTTAAAAACAGAGCGGTAAAAGCTGCAATGGAAGAAAATATGGCAGATGCTAATCATTTTCCATCATCTGAGCTTAAAACCCTCTATAGCTCTTGGGCACAAGGCGATGTTGGTTTAATCATCTCAGGAAACGTCATGATTGATAAAATGGCGATGACTGGCCCAGGTGGAGTCGTTCTTGAAAGTGACACGCCGATTGCTTCTTTTACAGATTGGGCACTTAAAGCAAAGCAAAATAACTGCAAAGCAATCATGCAGATTAATCACCCTGGACGTCAAGTGATGAAAAACATGGGGGGTAAAAACATTTCTCCTTCTGATATTGCGGTCGATATTGGTAAGCATTCAAATTTACTCGCACAGCCAAAAGCTATGACAACAGATGAAATTGAAGATGTGATCGAAAGGTTCACCCAAACTGCGTTACGGGCTCAGGAAGCTGGTTTTGATGGCGTTGAAATTCATGCTGCTCATGGTTATTTACTCTCACAATTTTTATCGCCTCTTACTAACCGTCGAGACGATGAGTGGGGTGGGAGTTTGCACAATAGAGCAAAAATTTTGTATGTAATACTGAATCGTGTTCGCAGCGTCGTTGCTCCGTCTTTTATTGTGGCATTAAAAATGAATTCAGCAGACTTTCAGCAGGGTGGCTTTGATATAGAAGATGCGATAGAAGTAGTGAAGAAACTAAATGAGCTTAAACTCGATTTCATTGAACTGTCTGGCGGCTCATATGAGGCACCTGCGATGCAGGGTAAGTCGGGAGATGAGCGAACGCTTGCTAGAGAGGCTTACTTTTTAGAATTTGCCGCGCAAATTGCAGAGCATGCGACAATGCCAGTGATGACCACCGGTGGTATCAAGCGTTTAGAGACGGCTGAAAAAGTATTAGCACAAAATATCGACTTGGTTGGTATGGCAAGTGCACTGGCTTACGATCCATCATTAATAAAACGTTGGCAAAACGAAACAGATGCGGTAGGTTTTGTGCCCAGTGTTGCTTGGAAAGATAAAGCGTTGAGTGGGTTAGCAAATATGGCTTTAGTAAAAAGACAGTTGCAAAGAATGGGGGCGGGTAAAGCACCCTCGAACCAGCATAGCCCCATAATGTCTCTGGTATTGGACCGCATAAGGCTTGCAAAGTTAACCAAACAATATCGGAAATGGATTGGCGTTGCTTAATAGCAGACTGCTTTGAACTAGATATGTTACACAGCTAATGGTTGATTAGCTGTGTTTCATCATTCGTTCTTTTTGACGCGCCCAATCTCGGTCTTTAATGGTGTCACGCTTGTCATGCTCTTGTTTACCTTTTGCTAGCCACATTTCAAGCTTTACCCAGCTGGCCTTCCAATACATTGCAGTGGCAACAATAGTTAGACCCTGTCGGTCCATACCGCCCATTAAATGGTCGATTTCACGTTGATGCAATAATAATTTGCGCATGCGGGTAGGGTCGCAAACCACATGGCTGGAGGCTTGATTCAGCGGCATAATACTGATGTTAGTACAAAAGGCCTCGCCATCTTTGATAAATACATAAGCGTCGGTTAAGTTAACTTTACCGGCTCGGATAGATTTTACTTCCCAGCCTTGAAGTTGCACACCCGCTTCAAACTTATCAAGCAGGGTATACTCATGACGCGCCTTTTTATTTAAGGCAATAGTGTTATTATTAGCTTTATTCTTTTTCATAACGCGTATTATACCTATGTTGCAACAATTGTCTTTAGTAGGTTGATTTTCTTTACTATCAACCCGACATTTAGGAAAAAACGCACAGTAGTTAAATAGGTAAGATGCCAAGTATTCATAAAAGCGCATTAGTCGCTTACAGTGCCCAGCAGATGTTTGACTTAGTCAATGACGTTGATGCTTATGATAAATTTTTGCCCGGCTGCCGGCGCAGTGAGATATTAGAGCAAAGTGAAGGCTTTATGCTAGCAAAAATGTTGCTAAATAAAGCGGGCGTAGAGCAAGTATTAGTCACCCAAAATACGCTTACGCCTGGTCGTAGAATTGATATGACCTTGGCCGATGGTCCGTTCAAGTCTCTTGAGGGTGGATGGACATTTACCCCATTATCGGACGAGGCCTGTAAGATTGAGTTAAATCTACATTTTGCGTTTACCAGTAGGTTGGTAGAGTTTGCGTTTGGAAAGGTATTTAAAGCGCTTACCGGTAATATGGTTAAAGCATTTTCTGACAGAGCGAAGCAGGTGTATGGCTGATGGCAGAGCAACTTTCAATTGAAGTAGTGTATGGCTTACCTCACAAGCAATCCCTAATCTCCCTAGTGGTAAGCTCTAATACTACTGTAGAACAAGCTATTGTGCAGTCAGGTGTATTAAATCTATATCCAGATATTAATTTATCAAAGAATAAAGTAGGGATTTGGAATAGAAGCTGCAAACTCAACGATACCTTAAAGTCAGGTGATAGAATCGAGATATATCGCCCTCTTATTGCAGATCCTAAAGAGATACGAAAACTGCGAGCGCAAAAAGCGAAAGACGAGGGGCGGGCAAATAAGATAACAGGCGCAAAAGTCAGTAGCGATGATCAAGCTGAGACTTCGCAAACCAGCCCAGATGAGAAGGGCAACACAGAAAGTTAACACTTATTGTGTTGCGCTAAGTATCCTCAATATTTGCGGCGTTTAAGTCCCGTTTCAGCCAGTATTTTTGCCGAGATTTCTTCCACCGAATATTTAGTACTATTTAAAAAGGGTATCTTTTCTTTTCGATATAAGTTTTCTACTTCTCTGAGCTCCATACGGCACTGTTGCATGGACGCATATTTACTATTCGCTCGCCGCTCTGAACGAATAGCATGAAGGCGGTCTGCGCTAATGGTTAAACCAAATAACTTGTTCTTAAATAGCTTCAAGGCAGGCGGAAGTTTCAATATGTCGCCCATATCCTCCTCAGTAAAGGGATAATTAGCTGCTTTGATACCGTATTGAAGAGCCAAATAAAGACTCGTGGGTGTTTTACCTGAGCGTGAAACACCCACTAGTATAATATCAGCATCTTCATAATCTTTAATGTTTGAACCATCATCATTTGCAAGCGCATAATTTACTGCTTCAATACGAATATCGTAGGTTTTTTCATGCATGCTATGAGTTCGGTGTTTGACGGGCTTAGACGGAACGCCAATTACTTTTTCAAGTGGTGCAACAAACTGGTCTAAAAAGTTATAGTTGATGCCTACCGATTGGCCAATGATTTTGCCTACTTCAACATTAACCATGGTGTAAAATACTAATGGACGTTGACCGGTTTCTTTAAAAGCACGCTCAATTTGTGCGAGTACTTTTTTTGCATGTTGTTCGGTTTCAACAAAAGGGACTGTATTGTGTTCGAACTCAATTGGGAATAAAGACAGTAAAGCATGCCCAAAAACCTCAGCAGTTATAGCTGTACCATCAGATATATAAAACGCAGCGCGCACAACATCTCCTTAACATTGTTGTAATTTTATTACGAAAAAAATTAAATTTTACTTTGCTATGAAAGCCCATTTAAAATCACGCAGTGTTTTAAGCTAGCACGTTTTATTCAATTGTAATAGAAGTAGTCGTTTTACTACTTCATTCAAAAATTTAGGTAGTTTGCTGGAGGCCACAATAGTGCAGGAATACATTCTTTGGTATCAAGAATTGGGTATGGATGACGTAAGCCGTGTAGGCGGTAAAAACGCATCTTTGGGCGAAATGATATCAAACTTATCAAATGCTGGAGTGCAAGTTCCAGGCGGTTTTGCAACCACCGCTTATGCGTTTAATGAATTTTTAGTACAAAGTGGTGTAGAGGCAAAAATTCATGAAATTCTTGACGCATTAGACGTCGATGATGTGAATGCATTGGCCAAGGCGGGTGAACAAATTCGCCAATGGATACTGGAAACGCCTTTTCAAGCCGAGTTAGAAGCAGAAATAAAAACGGCATTTGAGACACTGTGCGCTGAAGCCGGTGATGAAGCGTCTTTTGCTGTGCGTTCTTCTGCTACTGCTGAGGATATGCCGGATGCATCATTTGCTGGTCAACAAGAAACATTCCTAAATGTTAAAGGCTACGAGTCAGTCTTAGTCGCGATTAAACATGTATTTGCATCGTTATTTAACGACCGCGCTATTTCCTACCGAGTGCATCAAGGTTATGACCACAAGGGTGTTGCATTATCTGCTGGTATACAGCGTATGGTGCGCAGCGATATGTCAGCCTCCGGCGTTATGTTCACAATCGATACTGAATCAGGTTTTGAGGATGTGGTGTTTATTACCAGCTCTTACGGCTTAGGTGAGATGGTAGTGCAGGGTGCTGTAAACCCAGATGAATTTTACGTGCATAAGCCAACCTTAGACGCTGGCAGACCTGCAGTGTTGCGCCGCAACATTGGTAGTAAACTTACCAAAATGATTTACTCTTCAGATCTTGAGCATGGCAAGCAAGTGGATATCGTCGATATTCCAGTTTCAGACTCAAAGCAATTCTCAATTAACGATGAAGAAGTATCAGAACTCGCTAAGCAAGCTATGATCATCGAAAAGCACTATCAACGTCCAATGGATATTGAGTGGGCAAAAGACGGATTAGACGGCAAACTTTATATTGTGCAAGCAAGACCAGAAACGGTCCGTAGCCGAGAAGACATGCAGGTAATCGAACGCTTTCAGCTAAAAGATACCGCTCAGTTAGTATGTGAAGGGCGCGCCATTGGTCATAAAATCGGAGCCGGTAAAGCTAAAGTACTTGGCTCTATCGCTGAAATGGACAAGATTGAACAAGGTGACGTCTTAGTTACCGACATGACTGACCCCGACTGGGAGCCCATCATGAAGCGCGCCAGCGCGATTGTCACAAATCGTGGCGGGCGTACTTGTCACGCAGCCATTATTGCCCGGGAAATGGGTATACCTGCTGTTGTGGGATGTGGTAACGCTACCGATAGCATTGCAACGGGTGATGAAGTCACGGTTTCTTGTGCAGAAGGTGACACCGGTTATATTTATAACAAAGTGCTCGATTATGATGTAACTACCTCTCGTATTGATGCAATGCCTGATTTGCCGCTCAAAGTAATGATGAATGTGGGCAACCCCGATCGCGCCTTTGATTTTGCCAGACTACCTCATGAAGGTGTAGGCTTAGCGCGTTTAGAGTTTATTATTAACCGCATGATTGGCGTTCACCCGAAAGCCTTGCTTGATTTTGAAGGGCAGTCACAAGAGCTTCAAGATGAAATTGCCGATATGATGGCCGGTTATGCTTCGCCAGTTGAATTTTACATTGAGAAACTGGTTGAAGGTATTGCCAGCATAGGCGCAGCATTTTCACCTAAAAAAGTAATTGTGAGAATGTCAGACTTTAAGTCTAACGAATACTACAACCTTGTGGGTGGTCATCAGTATGAGCCGCATGAAGAAAACCCAATGCTAGGTTTTAGAGGCGCGAGTCGCTATATTTCGGAAGATTTTAGAGATTGTTTTGCCCTTGAGTGTGAAGCCATAAAGCGGGTACGAAACAAGATGGGCTTGACTAATGTTGAGGTGATGATCCCATTTGTACGCACGGTTGATGAAGGTAAGCAGGTCATTGAGCTATTGCGTGAGCAAGGTTTGGTTCAAGGCGAGAATGGCTTACGAGTAATCATGATGTGTGAGCTACCCTCAAATGCGCTATTAGCCGACCAATTCTTAGATATTTTTGATGGTTTCTCTATTGGTTCTAACGATTTAACTCAGCTGACCCTCGGTTTAGATAGAGATTCAGGTTTGATAGCTCACTTGTTCGATGAACGTAATGATGCCGTTAAAGCCTTATTATCTATGGCTATCAAGGCTGCTAAAGCTCGCGGTAAGTATGTTGGTATTTGTGGGCAAGGGCCTTCCGATCATGAAGATTTTGCGGCATGGTTAGTAGAAGAAGGTATTGACAGTGTTTCGCTTAACCCAGATACGGTCGTTGAGACTTGGTTGTACCTTGCAGAGCAACATAAAGTATAAACTGTAAGTTCTGTATCACAAGAAAGCGCCGGTATTGGCGCTTTTTTTGTTTTAAAGGCATAGTTTTGTTCAAATCTTTATTAATGGCAGCTTTTCTGTGCGCTTTTTAACGCTTCTTCTTTATTTTGATCTAGAGCAAGCTAAATGATGTGCGTATACTGACAAAGACCTTAAAGGAGGCTGTTTTGACCGTATTACCACATCTTTCTCCAGCAGATACTGTTCATAATCTCACGCAACGCTATGTGGATGCGCTAAAGGCAAGCCAGTATCAAGGTGAAATTGAAGTAAGCTATGCGAGCCGAATGGCTGTGGCTACCGATAACTCTATTTATCAACGTATTCCCCAAGCCGTATTGTTTCCAAAGTCGGTAGACGATTTAGCCATCATTGCTAAAACCGGTAACGACTTTGATGACATAACTTTCAGCGCTAGAGGCGGAGGCACTGGTACCAATGGACAATCATTAACCCCAGGGCTAGTGATTGACACTTCAAGGCACATGCAAGAAATCCTTGAGCTAAATATTGAGCAGCAGTGGGTTAGAGTGCAATGCGGTGTGATCAAGGATGTTTTAAATGACTACCTGCGTCCTCACGGTTATTTCTTCTCGCCAGATTTGTCGACAAGTAATCGGGCAACCATAGGGGGTATGATAAATACCGACGCTTCCGGTCAGGGCTCGTTAGTCTATGGCAAAACAAGCGACCATATACTTGAATTAAGCTCAGTCACTGCCAGCGGTGAAGTCCTGCATACAAAACCGATCAGTATCGAATCAGCTAAGGCATTAGCAACTGAAAACACGGATTACGCTAAAATTCTGCAGCAGGTATTACTAACCTGTGTAGGAAAACGTCAGGATATCTTGGCTAAATTTCCACGCCTGAATCGTTTTCTAACCGGTTATGATCTTGAACATGCTTACAACGAAACCGCAA
>Ga0307981_1000679_pt1 | contig 33151 bp, 31 predicted proteins | sample OrgLakmetagen987_FD_201849 | JGI IMG/M metagenome (GOLD analysis project Ga0307981, IMG submission 201849) | Saline water microbial communities from Organic Lake, Antarctica - #987 | ecosystem: Environmental > Aquatic > Non-marine Saline and Alkaline > Saline | place: Antarctica: Organic Lake... | reverse complement strand
TCGTGGACCTGCAAATTATTTTATTACTTACTTTTACCAGTGATTCTTTGCGCTTGGGCCTAAGTGCTTCGCAGTTGGCAATGAAGTCTTTGACTGTTATTGCTGAAATAGCCCGGCCAACAACATCAAGTGGCAAATCAGCCAATGTCTTGAACCTGATACACACCTTGCCAATGTCTAATTTCTTGCCTGTTGCCAAGTATTCAGCTTCAAACTGATCTCGGATCTGATCAAAACCATAAATGGAGTTCGGGTAGAGCGAGAAGTAGTGCTTCTGGGCAGCCAGGGCAGCAAACATCAAAGGGTGTTTGTTATAGGTAATGGGGTAGGTGGTAAGGGGAATCTCATAGCAGAGCATTCCAAAGTTCATGCTCTCTTGAATCCCCTCCGGGAGGTTATCTAGCAACAGCTGCCTGACAACTGTCAGCACCCCGCGTCTGTCCTCAGGCAGCGAGGACAAATACTCTGCTGGGGTTGCTGCGGTGGATGAGACCATACTTTATGTTTGCACACCGATCTTTGAATTTTCGAAAAGTGTGGAGCTAGTAACCCTGGGTTTCTTGGTCCCTGCCTTATGCGTCGCCCAGCTGTGAATCATGTTCAAGTGCGTCGCTGCATGTGACAGGGCAATCTTTGAACCTGCTAGCAGGAAGTAGTCCTGGTTTCTAACGGGCATCACTTCAGTAGAAGTAGTAGTCGTAGCTTGAACCTTCAAGAAAGACAAGCAGTTCTAGATGGGCTTGCATAGTGTGGTGATCCATGAGTTCTCCAGTGCAACTAAAGAAGTTACTAATGAACTGGCTTTTGGCAAGGGGGAGTTTCCAGCATCAAAGGCGTCAATAGATAGAGCTTCTGTGGCCATAACTTCGGGGAGGCGATTTACTAGCTCACCACTGCCGATTATCAAACACCGAATGGTGAAGCTCCTTTACATGACTCAAAGTCGGTAGTTTATCTGGAACTAAGAGGAGGCCCTCTATGAAACGAGGCGGATGATAACTCCTAGACGATTCACGCCATTGAGTCATGATCACGCGCAATTTTACTCTGTCACGACCGCTCGAGATTCAGTCTTCGACCGGGACAAGATTCTGTCAGTGAGTCCGTCGACCCCAATTCGGAAAATTTGATTACCCGGTTGGGGCCAAGGTGCCGTGGGCTAGCGCAGAAAATTTCTAAACACTACTTGGCAAGCAAATTCTTAAAATAATCGATTGTCAATCCCAAGCCTTCGTCTAGCTCAACAGAGGGGGTCCAGCCGAACAGTTCTTGAGCTCTAGAGATGTTTGGTTGGCGTTGCTTGGGGCCATCCTGCGGCAAATCTTTGAACACAAGTTGAGACTTTGACTCGATCTTATTGAGAATTGAAGTTGCCAATTCAAGAATTGTGAATTCTTTAGGGTTGCCAAGGTTTATCGGCCCCACGAGGCTCTCATCCGAGTTCATCATCGCCATAAACCCATCAATCAAGTCAGAAACATAGCAAAAAGATCTTGTTTGGGTGCCGTCACCGAAGATTGTAACGTCCTCGCCCTTTAATGCCTGGACGATGAAGTTGCTTACAACCCTGCCATCTCCCGCTGCCAACCTTGGGCCGTAAGTGTTGAAAATCCTAGCGACCCTAATCGGCACACCGTTCTGTCTGTTGTAATCAAAGAATAGGGTTTCGGCCGCCCTCTTTCCCTCGTCGTAACAGGCTCTAGGCCCGATTGGGTTTACGTTTCCCCAGTAATCCTCGGTTTGTGGGTGTATCTGAGGGTCTCCGTAGACCTCGCTGGTTGAAGCTTGGAAAATTGGCACCCTAAGTCTTTTGGCTAGTCCGAGCATATTTACGGCACCGAGCACGTTTGTCTTCATTGTTTGCACAGGGTCTCGTTGATAATGAACAGGGCTGGCAGGAGAAGCTAGGTTGAATATTGAATCCACTTCCACAACTAGAGGGCTAGTGATGTCATGTCGGAGCAATTCAAAGTTTTTGTCATCCAAAAGGTGAGAGATGTTTGACTTTGATCCTGTGAAGAAGTTATCTACAGCAAGAACCTCGTTTCCTTCCGACAACAGCCGTTCGCATAAATGTGAGCCAAGGAAACCACTCGCTCCAGTAACTAGAAATCTTATAGCTCAATCATAAAGCTCCACAAAGAGTGGCTGTCTAGCAAGCTCACCTGAATGCAACGCCATCAGTTGTTTTCACGACTCCATCAAACACTGCCCGAATCAATATCGGGCTGTCCTGGGGCAAAAACCATTGGTTGGAACTGCACCTCTGCTGCATTCAAAAAAGTAGGCCAGGGAGCATTATTTCCAAGTGGGCGCATCTTGAACCGATGAGACCCGGTCCAGCGTAAAGGGTTCTTGTGCACTTAGCACCTCACTCACAATGCTTTTGCTAAAAGCTGTCCTGGATCATCTTTTTCCAGTAGTCCATCCACAAGGGACCTATATCTCTCGGGCTAACGGGCGCCACTTTGGAAGAAATGCATGCCGTCAGTTCATCTCCTGACCAGCCTGAGGTTCTGACGAAAGGAATGCCCAACATTTCCATGTTGTCGGCCCAGATATCATCCTCCACCACGGGTAAAGAACCTCGGTGTAGGCTCTCCCAGAATCTATGAGTGTCTTTACCGTTACCCCGAGGCGCTCCAATGAATTTGAATCCCGCTGACCTCACTGCTGTTTCAATTGAGGGCATCCTTGTTGTGAACAGGGAAATATCCTCATGTGACGAAAAATCTGTGTTGTTTATGGTTTTACGCAGTGGATGAGTTTCACCAAAAGGACCGAGCATAACCTTCCTGGATTTCTCTCTTGATTCGTATTGTTTTCCAAAGAGATGAGGCATACCATTCCTGCCTAGACGCAGGTTCTGAAGGCCAAGCGGTATCCCCTGGAACATTAGATCATTAGGCATCATGGAGTTCTGGAGATAAACCCTTTTGACCGAGGAAGGGAGTCTTTGGTCGAAGGTTTCCCAGCCCCGAACGCAGTTTCCAAGAATTAGTACCTTGGGCGAGCTTCTTCCCTTGAAGTCTTCCAGGTATTGTTCGAGCTGATCACTTTGCACGTGGAGCACGGACGCGCCGCTAATCACTAAGTCAGGACTTCTTTTGGCATCTATGGAAAATTGGGCGTCAGAAAGAGATGCAAAACCATCCGCAGAGACGCGCTTGCTCATGACTTGATTTCTGAGTAAATAACTGGCTGCCGGCATGCCTGCCGATTCAATTTTCCTTAGAGTCACTGATGCCAGTCTTTTCATTTCATCCTAAAGCTGTTTAAGTAGGCACGCGAGCCTAGTAATTAGAACTTGATTTAGTGCACTTTAGAGGTATTTCAATGACTCCACTGAATGCACGATCAGTCTAGCCATCTTTTCCATTCTTCACGAACCTCGAGGGCCAACCTGGGGTTGAACGAAGCGCGGCAGCTGCCCTTTGCTGGGTCTGATGAAAAAAAGTGGCATTGTTAATTGAAATAGAAAAACCTCGCGGGGAATCAGCAAATCCAGGAAAACCAAGCGCACTGAATCATTTTGGCATCAGTGCCCCTTTCTCAGTCTCCTGGGGCGACTGCTGAGCATTGGCGGTCGAACCTCAAGTGACTCCAACGAACGATTTGTCAATCGAACGCTGCCCAGAACCAATTGTTTTAGGAGCTCAAATCAACTCGACAAATCGGTTGAATTGACCTGATCAACGATTCTGTCGGTCAAGCGGCAAGCATAAGCTTTCGCACTTGGATTGCGTTCGCAACCTCAAATCTGGGCGTCTTGAGACTCAAGTGATTTGCTGCATGTGACAAATCAATCTTTGAACCTGCCAGTGCGAAGGAGTCCTTACTTCTAACTGGCAGCACTCTAGGTTTTGCCTGATCACTGAGACTTGAGTTTCCAATTGCAATTCCTTAGGCATCACTTGAGTGGATGTAGTAGTCGTAGTTTGAATTCTCAAGAAAGACAAGTAGTTCTGCATTGGCTTGCATGGTGTGGTATTCCATTAGTTCTCCAGTGCAACTAAAAAAGTTACTAATGAACTGGCCCTTGTCTAATGGGGAGTTTTCAACATCAAAGACGCTAATAAAAGGAGCCTCTGTGGCCAAGACTTCGAGGAGGCGATTTACTAGCTCAGCACTGCCGATCATCAAACACCGAATAGCGCCGCTCCCTTACATGACCCCCGAATCCAAGATTTTATCTGGAGCCCTGTCTAGCGACTGGCAGTTAGAGATATGTCAGTGTTGTTAGAACAACCTGCCTTGGGTGTCGCAGGGGGCTAACAAAGAGGCCTGATGTTACTGGTCATAGAAAGTCAATGCAGTTTTCCGAACATCTTCTGCATTGGCCTTGAGCTCTATGGTCTTGCGGTTTGCCCTAGCGTTTGCAGGGTCTTCTGCTATGACCAACCCTTGTTGAATGGCAGTCTTTACTGCTCGAACAGTGATTTCTCTCACCGCAACCCCTGAATCCTTGAACCACTCATCACAGCAAGCTGTTGATGTTTGAACAGGAATAGCACCCATGGCCATGGCTTCAAGCATTGAGGTGCTGATGCCATCGCTTTCAGATAGACCAACATAAATCTTTGATTTAGCAAACAGCTTCAGCACCTGCTGGTGACTAAGTGATCCTTTGGCATGAGAGGTAATGTCGAGCCCAGTTTCTTTTGCCACCTGCTTCACCAGTTTGATTATCAATCTGTTCGCCGAATAGACAACTAACTCATAATCCCCTAGTTCTTCTGCCAATCCTCTGACGGCTTCCAGCGATACCTTGGCTCTTCCAACCCAGCCGTGGTAGCCCTTGAGGGCTATGGTCTTGCGCTCATCTGGAGGCACGAGTGGTAGCGAAAGATCAGCTTTTGAGAAACCACCTGCGTTTGGAATTACCGGAAGTGCTTCGCCGGTGAACCCAAGCTCTTTTGCCAGTGCCACGTCCCTGTGACACTCTGCCGAATAGGCATCTGCCAATTTCAGCAAGGCTTGCAACTTGGTCCTGTGCTTGGGGAACCTTTGAAACCAGAAGATGTCACTGCCCCAGTTTGTGGCAATGAAGCGCAGTCCTTCGGGCTTGTTCTTTGAAAGCGCCATAAGGCTTACATAACCGGCATTCTGAAGCTCAAGTGCATGCAGGATGTCAGGCTTATGTCTCTTGATTGTCCAGCGAAGCAGGGCTCCTCTAAAGAAGTTGTTTGTGAACTTATCAAGTATCCAGAGCGGTAAACCAAACCATTTGCCGAAGGGGATAATTTAGTAATTGGCAGTTGTGTTGCGCTCCAGCAATGCTTTTAGTTGCGGGTGGATTCTTCTGTTTGGGGAGCTAGGGAAAAGGAGAAAGTCGATTTCTTGATCACTGAATTGGTCTAGCCAGCGGGCGGAGTGGATGCTGTCGAGCATGCAGATTACCACTGCTGTTTTATTGGAAGCCACTGACATGCGATGAGCCTACCCTTGATACTCGCTTGGGCCAACGAAGGAGGCCTTGAGGTCCTAATCTATTAAAATGTCGGCCTTTCTTCAACATTTCTCGAATTCACCAAATCCGGGGCTACCTCAAAATTGTGACGGCGCACTTTAGTAAGTTGATAGATATCGTGCTGGGCTGCCACTCAGGAATTTTACGCATTCACCTTTTTTGCTTCCGGAGCAACCGGGAGACAATCGGGCCTCCCCGAGATTTGGCGCTAGACTCAAGGACTGTACTTACCTGGCAGTTACAAGGACGTTATGCGTATTGGATATTTTGCTGATGGACCCTGGTCACATCGAGCTCTCGACAAGATCATTCAAGACCGGAATCTCTCCGTCGATTTTGTTTGCGCTAGATTTGACAAGCCAGACCAGCAATTGCGCAAGAACGCGGAGGCAGCTGGAATTCCATTTTTCGTTCACGAAGATGTGAATTCATCGGATTTTGAGAAGACTTTAAGTCAATTCAAGAGTGACATTTTTGTCTCAATGTCGTTTAACCAAATTTTCAAACAATCTATAATCCAAATTCCCGAAAAGGGCATCATCAATTGCCACGCGGGGATGCTTCCATTTTACCGGGGCAGGAATGTGTTGAATTGGGCCTTAATTAATGACGAAACGAAGTTTGGAATTACTGTTCACTATGTTGACGGAGGCATAGATACTGGCGACATAATCTTGCAACAAAGCTACAAAATCGATGACTCTGATACTTACGCGACTTTGCTAGAACGATCTTTCGGATACTGCGCAGACATGCTGTATCGGGCGCTTGTCGAGATTGATCTCGGGGAATCAAAGCGAATTCCCCAAAATTCGATTACACCCGTCGGCTTTTATTGCAGTCAGAGGAAGGACGGTGACGAAGTTTTGAACTGGGACAATCCGTCCAGAGATGTATTCAATTTTGTGAGAGCACTATCCAGCCCTGGTCCGATAGCAAAGTCTTTTGTGAGAGGAGAAGAGGTGAAGATTACCAAGATAGAGATGGTGGCTGGTGCACTGTCCTACAAGGGAATCCCTGGTGCCATCTTGGAAAAAGACTCCTCTGGATTTGTCGTAAAAACTGAAGATTCGTTCGTAAAAGTTGTTGGCTTTGAGAGTACGGTGAGGCTGAAGGTCGGGGACAGGTTCGAATGAGTCATCGGAAAATCGCGGTCTTCACGGGTTCTCGGGCTGAATACGGCCTTCTTCACTGGACACTGAGGGGAATTCGAGAGCACCCAAGTCTTGACTTGCAATTAATAGTCAGTGGGATGCACCTATCACCCGAATTTGGAAACACAGTGGACGAGATATCTACAGATGGTTTCCATGTCGATGAAAAAGTTGAGATGTTACTTGCATCAACTTCAAAAGTCGGAGTAGCAAAGTCAATCGGAGTGGGCGTTATCTCATTTGCAGACACTCTGACTCGTTTGAACCCTGACTGCCTGGTCATTCTGGGAGATAGGTTCGAAGCGCTTGCAATTGCTCAAACTGCCACCGTTTTGGGGATACCAATTGCCCACATTCATGGCGGGGAAATTACAGAAGGTGCTGTGGATGACGCCATACGTCATTCGATAACAAAGATGTCACACCTGCACTTCACGACTGCAGAAGAGTATAGAAAACGAGTCATTCAAATGGGTGAGGACCCAAGCCTGGTTTTCAACGTAGGTGCTCCGGGCGTTGAAAATATTCGTCGAACTCAGCTCTTGACCAAATCTGAATTAGAGAAAACTCTGAATTTTGATTTTGGTGAGGCACCGCTTCTGGTGACCTACCATCCGGTAACCATGCAAAAGGATGGTGGTCTAGTTGAGTATGAGAACTTACTAGTTGCCTTGGCTGAAAAGCTGGTCGACCACCAAATAGTTGTGACTTATCCAAATGCAGATGCACAAGGAGCGGCCTTCTCCTCTTTGCTCGAGGCATTTGCAAGTGAGAATCCGGAAAGCGTCTTCTTAGCGAAGTCGCTTGGTCGCATCAACTATCTCAGTCTTATAAAAGTTTCGGGAGCGGTTGTTGGAAACTCCTCTAGCGGAGTTATTGAGGCCCCAGCCATCGGCGTTCCCACCGTGGATATAGGAACGCGCCAAAACGGGCGAATTAGGCCGAGTTCAGTTGTCCACGCCGAAGGAGACCTGGTATCAATTCGCTCAGCCTTGGCTGCAGCATTAACAGACGCACACAAACAAATTTCCAGGACCACCACTAATCCTTTCGGAGACGGCACTGCCTCAGAGAAAATTGTGAGCACGATAGCGTCAACTGATTTTCAAAACATCCAGCAAAAGAAGTTTTTCGATCTGGGAACTTCGGAGTAGTTCGGTTTTTGAATTCGGGCCACTATGCCAATGAATACAAACGATTGGGTCTGAATCGGGCGAGCTGATGCGCTGGAGTACTGTTGCAATTGAATGTGCCAATAAGACCAAGCTAAACACGGGTATTGTCTTAGGTACTTATTACATGGCACTCAAGGAGAGCTGAAGATGAAAACATATGTCATAGCCGAAGCTGGAGTAAACCACAATCAGAATATGGCCACGGCCTTGAGATTGATAGAGATGGCTGCCGCTGCAGGGGCAGATGCGGTTAAGTTTCAGACCTTCAACGCCGACAAGCTAGCCTCAAGTTCGGCGCCTAAGGCCTCTTACCAAAAGAAGAACACTGCAAACGATGAGTCTCAGCTGGCCATGCTCAAAAGCCTGGAGCTGCCGCTGGATTGGCATCTTGAGCTTCAATCTCATGCACACGAAGTCGGAATTGAATTCCTTTCAACTGCCTTCGATCAGGACAGTCTTGCCTTTCTCGAAACCTTGGACCTTCCCTTCTATAAAGTCCCATCGGGGGAGATTACTAACGGGCCACTACTGCTTAGCTTTGCCCGGACCGGCAAGAAAATTGTCCTGTCAACGGGCATGTCTTCCTTGGGTGAGGTAGAGCAAGCACTGGCCATCCTGGCCTGGGGGTATACCCAAAAGGATGACCCAGAATCACTAGAGCAAGTGTGGAGGCATTGGGCAACCATCGAAGCCGGGGCTGTTATTGCCAAAAATTTGACACTTTTGCACTGCACCTCACAGTATCCGACACCCATTGAAGAAGTAAATTTGTCTGCAATGGGGACAATGTCCAAAGCATTTAGATTGCCAACCGGATACTCAGACCACACTCAGGGCTTGCTTGTTCCATCGGTTGCAGTGGCAATGGGGGCGAAAATCATTGAAAAGCATTTCACTCTTGATCGAAATCTACCTGGACCCGATCACCTGGCTTCGCTGGAGCCCGGTGAACTGAAGCAGATGGTTGCGGACATACGGCAAATTGAAGTTTTATTGGGTCACGGTCGAAAACTAACTCAGCCAAGCGAGTGGGACACCCGTGCGGCGGCAAGACAGCGAATAGTTGCCTCAAAGAAGGTAGCTCAAGGGGAGCAGTTTGGCCCGAGCAATCTGGGCACCGCTCGAGCTGGTAAAGGCGAGCTGCCAGTGAACATTTGGGACAGGTTCGGGCAAAAGGCTGCAGGTAATTTTGAAATTGGCGACTCTATTTAAGGACCTCGAAACTAGAAGCAGCAAAGGCTCTTTCACTGGATCAAAATTCACTATCGGTTTCGAATTTTCTCTTCCCTTAGGGGTTTGTTTCTGACAAGTGGCAAACAAATGGAGCTATCGATTATTGCTAGAGTGCGCCACCTCCTACAACTTTTTCAGTCGAAAGTTAGACGGCAAGCGAGGCGATTTAGGCTGCTTTTATGAGGTTAGCCTTCATCTTCAAAAATTTCACCAACCCGGCTTTCCTGTAAACTCATCCTCATGGAGATTTGCGTTACTGGTGCCGAGGGATTTATTGGGTCACACCTGGTCGAGAGGCTCTTGGCAGAGGGGCACACAGTCAGAGCATTGGTTCAGTACAACTCTTTTAATTCTTTGGGTTGGTTGAAAGATTGCGTACAAAGTCAAGGACTCGAGATCGTCATGGGAGACGTTCGTGATCCTGAGCAAATGAATACATTTGTTGATGGGTCAGAGAGCGTTATGCATCTCGCTGCACTCATTGCCATTCCGCACTCATATCAGGCCCCAGCCTCTTATTTGGAAACCAACGTGATAGGGACCTTAAATGTCCTGAATGCCGCAAAGCGCGCAGGAGTCCGGAGGTTCGTTCAAACTTCAACCTCAGAGGTTTACGGGACCGCATTGAGTGTGCCGATTACCGAGGAGCACCCCCTCCAGGGACAGTCTCCGTACTCCGCATCCAAAATTGGGGCTGATGCACTTGCCTTTTCCTACTGGTCTTCATTTGACCTACCTGTGGTGACTCTGAGGCCATTCAATACTTTTGGCCCTCGGCAATCAATGAGAGCAGTGATTCCCACTCTCTTAGCACAGGTGATAGCGGGTGAGGATTCAGTCTCTCTTGGATCCATCAGCCCTACAAGAGATTTCACCTATGTAGATGACACTGTGTCTGGCTTCATCGCCGCCTTGAGTGCGCAAGATGTTGAAGGCAAGACCTTGAACCTAGGCACTGGTTATGAGATCTCCATAGGAGATTTAGTGAAACTTGTCAGCGAGGTTGTTGGTCGCGAAATCGCAGTCAATGTTGCAGACGAGCGGCTGCGGCCACCGGGCTCTGAAGTGGAGCGGCTCTTAAGCGACAACACAAAAGCGCGAACCCTAATGGGCTGGAGTCCCTCATTGGCTGGGCTAGATGGCCTGAAAGAGGGCATCACCAGAACGATGCATTGGATAGAACCGTTCGTGAAAGACGGAAGCATAAAAGCCGGTACCTATGTCAAATAAAAATTTGATTGAGGCGGTGGCTAACGAACTGATTTCCACTATAGAACTCGCTCTTGGCGAGGCGGGTATGAAGAAACCACTGCCGCTTCACGTTCCATTTCTTGATCACCGTGCTAGCGATGCTGTTCTCTCCACACTTCAATCAGGTTTCGTTAGTTCAGTCGGCCCTGCGGTGGGTGAATTCGAGCGCCGAGTTGAGTCATTCACAGGCGTCAAACACTGCGTGAGCACGTCATCTGGCACAAGCGCCCTTCAGCTAGCGCTAAAGGTCCACGGAGTTGCCGCGGGAGACCATGTTGCCGTGCCAGCTTTGAGTTTTATCGCCACGGCAAATGCGGTGTCTTTGCTTGGGGCTGTGCCCGTTTTTGTCGACAGCATGAAGCTGCATAACTCGAGTTCCTTGGGGTTGTCTGTGGAGTCATTGCAAGCACTTTTGGAAAACTACGTTAGGACAGAAGAAGGTCCGCGTCATAAAGAGACCAAGGCTAGATTGTCTGCCGTTGTTCCAATGCATACCTTTGGCAGACTTACGGATCTTAGGGAGCTAAAAGACGTTGCTTTAGATTGGGGTATTCAAGTTGTAGAGGATGCTGCGGAGGCGATTGGAAGTTTTTGGAAAGACAAGTCTCACCCCGGCAAATCTAGTTCCGCTATTCTAAGTTTCAATGGAAATAAAACGATTACAACCGGTGGAGGCGGAGCCCTCCTAACAAATTCTGAAGAGATTGCTTTAAAGGCGAGACACCTTTCAACGACGGCGAAAGTACCACATCCGTGGAGGTTCTCTCATGATGCGGTGGGGTGGAATTTTCGCATGCCAGCAATCAATGCTGCTCTCGGGATAGGCCAAATGGAGGCACTTCCTGAAATTTTGGCGGCGAAAGAGGATTTATACACGGCGTATGAGGCTGCATTCCAAGAGGCACAGTTTTTTGACTTCTTGGAAAACCCACCAAACCAAAACCCCAATAACTGGCTCATAGCAATCAAGCTGAAACACAGCGATGAGTCTTTATTGGACAATTTGCTAGACCAGACAAACAATGAGGGGATCCAGTGTCGGCCAGCTTGGGACCTCTTGTCTGAACAGCTTCCATACAACAGAAATTCTTCGGGTAGCACCGCAAACGCCAGTGAGATTCGAGGCTCAGTGATTTGCTTACCTTCGTCTCCTAACCTGATACTTAAGTCACAACTTGGTTCCTTAGAGGGGGCTTAGCGATGGCAAGCAAATCAGGTATGAGGTGATTAACCGATGAGTCAAACTTTAGCCTTGCTGCGGACTGTAGTGCGTTTCGTTGATTAGGAGCGCTCTAATGCTCGGCTCAGGGGGCCACGCTCGGGCAGTATTGGCTCTAGCGGCCGATTTGCTGGATGCCAAAACAGTACTAAATTACATCCCTGTTGAACCCGAGGAGGCCGGGCCTATTGGTCAGCTTGAACTCCTAGGCTCAGCCAGCGCCTTGAGCCATTTATACGGCGCTGAGCTGCTCAACGGAGTAGGTCTCTCAGTTGAGGCGAGCAAGCGACATGAAATATTTGAGAACCTCACCAAGTTTGGGTTCAAGGCAACAAACTAAATTTCTAAGAATTCGTACGTTGATTCCAATGTCGAGTTAGGGACTGGAATACAAGTCTTCCAAAAAGCAATCATCCAGACCGCCTGTGTTCTCCGCCATAACATCTCTGTGGGAGCAGGGGCAATAATTGAGCTTGATTCGAGATTGGAGGAGGGGACGTTTGTTGCACCAGGTGCCATTGTTTTAGGTGCAGTAACGATGGGCCGTAATTCAACCGTACTTGCAGAAGCAATTGTTGTTCCAGGGAAAGGAATAGGCGGAGGAGCAGTGGTAGGTGCTTGTTCGGTCTTTTCGTCGGCTGTCCCAGTCTTTACAGTTTATGCAGGGAATCCTGCCAAGCACATTCGAGACATTGCGTGACACTCTCAATCGGGTCACAAACCGCACCTTGCGGCACTAAACTAATAGCCAACTTCATTGACCAAATGGCGCTTTTCCGGCATTCCCAAAAACGAGTTGAAAGGAAACTTTGGAACTTCTAATCTCCATGGATGATTTCCTAGTCAAGGAAGAGGGGCTCACCCTTAGAGAGTGCCTCCAGGTAATTGACCGGGGCGCAGTGCAACTTGCGATAGTTGTAGACAGCCACGGCGACCTGGTCGGCGTGCTGACCGACGGGGATGTGCGCAGGGCTCTGCTGAGTGGAGCCAGCATGGAAGACGGCGCATCGCCTTTCATTAGCAGAAATCCAGTCACCTTAAGCCGAGAATCTTCACTCATGGCCAGACAACTTTGTGAACGGTACGACGTAAAGCATGTAATTCTGGGTGCGATTGGCGCTTCGCCAGTCGGTCTTTACAGGTATAAGTCCAAGGCAATCGAAATGCCACCCGCATTCATCCTCGCTGGCGGAAAGGGAATCAGACTCAGGCCGTTGACGTTGGAGAAGCCAAAGCCGCTAATCGAAGTCGGCGGCAGGCCTATTCTTCACAGGGTGCTTGAGTCCTTGTCCGAAATGGGCGTGGAGAAGGTTTATTTGAGCGTGAATTACATGGGGGAGAAAATCGAAGAGTCAATTTCTGATGGCTCTCAGTTCGGCCTGAGTGTGGAATATATTCACGAACAAGAGCCGATGGGTACAGCGGGCCCCTTGGCACTGCTGAGAAATCTGAATGACATCGAAGAGTTGCTTGTCATGAATGCTGATTTGCTTTCAAATGACAACTTCAGAACTCTAGTACATCATCATCGCAAACTTGGAAACCACCTAACTATCGCCGTTAGGGAGCACCTGACATCCATTCCATTTGGAGTAGTCAAAGTAGATAATGGGGTCGTTTCGGGAATTGAGGAAAAACCAAGCTACCTCGATATGGTTAGCGCGGGAATTTACTGTATTTCTAGGCCGGTCTTTTCGTTAATACCTCCTTCTCCAAGTGACATGCCGGATCTGATCAATGCCGCCGTGGCTAGTGGAAAGCATGTAGGTACCTTCCCTTTATATCAACGGTGGATTGACGTTGGCTCTCATGGAGATTTGCAAAGAGCTCGAGAAGAATTCGAAAAGGGTAATTGATTTGAGTACGATCCGCGAGAAAGAAAATAGAAAAGGCTTCCTTGCGCTTGCGGTGAGGAAAAGCAAATTATTGTGATCAGTGAGGGGTCTAAAGAATTCCGGTTGTTGGGTTGTTTACCACCATGGACAGGCGAGGACATTACACTGCCATTGAGTCGTGGTCGCCAAATCTCACACGATGACACCTCGAAAAAACCAACTCAACATTCCGCTAAAGAGAATAAATGTGTCGAACCATAAGGTATCCGGCAATATAACCTGTCCACAAGGGCTTTCATGTGATTCCCCCAGTCTTGACAAAAACGAGCATTGCGGAGGTGGACTCCCAAGATTAATTATGAGTAATATATTGTGGGTTGCCTATGCTGATTCCGAGACGTCTCTCTACGACGCGAACGAACTCTGTCGCTTCTGAAAGGTCCTGAAACGTGCCCATGTCCATCCAGACAACTGACCTGCCAAGTACTTCAACTTTGAGTTCACCTCTAGATAAATAGATTTGGTTCAAGTCAGTGATCTCAAGCTCGCCTCGTTTTGATGGTTCAAGGGATTTTGCAAACCCCGAGGCCCGATTATCGTAGAAATAGATTCCTGGTACAGCGAAACTACTTCTTGGAACGATAGGTTTCTCCTGGAGTGAGACAGCTAACCCATCGTCATCAAATTCCACAACACCGTAAGATGACGGCTCCGCCACCAGCTTCGCAAAAATTTGAGCACCGTTGATTTCTGTAAACCTCCCCAGGCTCCTTCCGAGTCCTTCTCCGTAGAAGAAGTTATCCCCCAAAATAAGCGCCACTGAATCTCCATCTAGGAACTTTTCTCCAATAATCAACGCTTGAGCAAGACCGGCTGGCTCTGTCTGAGTTTCATAAGCGATAGTCACACCATATTGGGCTCCATCCCCCAACAGCCTTTCAAAAGACGCTTGATCATGAGGAGTAGTTATCAACAAGAATTCTCTGATTCCCGCCAACATTAAAGTCGTGAGTGGGTAGTAGATCATGGGTTTATCGTAGACAGGGAGTAATTGCTTGGATACCGCAATGGTGAGTGGATGAAGCCGAGTTCCAGCCCCACCAGCAAGAATGATACCTTTCAAAATGTTTCCTTCATGACATGTTTATAAACACTTGAGTGCTAGCCTATAGAACAACTTGTGAGGAAAAGCATTTGCGCATTTTAGTTACCGGCGGAGCAGGGTTTATCGGATCTAATTTTATTAGAAGGACCATTCTCAAGAGGCCGAGTACACAGATTTTCGTGCTTGATTCATTAACGTATGCAGGTAGCATGTCTAATCTCGATGGGTTAGAAAAGAAAATTTCTTTTGTGCACGGGGATGTTCGAGATTCTATCCTTTTGGACACTCTTGTGCCTTCGGTGGACCTAGTAGTGCATTTCGCTGCGGAGAGCCACAACGACAACTCACTGGCAGATGCGCGGCCTTTCCTCGAGACAAATGTAATGGGAACTTTTGAACTCATTCAATCATGCGTAAAACACTCAATTAGACTCCATCATGTTTCTACGGACGAAGTTTTTGGGGATTTGCCAATCGGCGGAACACAACGATTTAAACCTGAGACGCCTTACAACCCTTCTTCTCCCTACTCTGCATCCAAAGCCGCTTCCGACATGCTTGTTCGGGCTTGGGTTAGATCGTTTGGCCTCAAAGCTACTATTTCCAATTGCTCAAATAACTACGGTTTGAATCAAAATGAGGAGAAATTTATACCAAAGACTATTTTGCTCGCCGCCCACGGACTCAGGCCAAGAATTTATGGAGATGGTTCAAACATCAGAGACTGGATTCACGTTGACGATCACACTGATGGTATTTGGGCAATCATAGATCGAGGCCAAAACGGCCAAACTTACTTGCTGGGCACTAACGGAGAAAGGTCAAACCTTCAGGTAGCCCAAGCTATCTTGGGAATAATGGGCATTGAGGATAGTTACATAGAATTTGTGCCGGATCGTCCCGGTCATGACGTTCGTTACGCTATAGATGCGTCAAGGACCATCTCAGAGCTTGACTGGAAGCCAAACTTCACCAAATTTGAGAAGGGACTGGTAAAGATTGTCCAGGGTTACACAGCGGCCTTTGGCTTAGAGAGCTTCGGAGTACTAGATCCTGATTAGGCGGCCTAATTTTTTGGATGATCGAGAATCTCTTTACCTGGAACGCTTAGTCCGGCCACAAATGCTGAGAATCCGAGAAAGGCGGGGCCTCTCTATCTCGGCTGCTCATGGTAATCTGACCAACACTGTGGGCATCTGCTACCTCCGCCAGATTTAGATCAAAGGATAGAGGGTTGACAGTAACCTCTTTTTCTGGTTCGTAACTGGTGCTGCAAAGGTAGCTGACCTTGGTCTCGTCTTCAAGTGACAGGAACACGTGTCCTATACCCTTCGCAAGTAAAAGGCTTTTATTGTTGCTTGAGCTCAAGAAAAACCCTTGCCACTTGCCGAAAGTTGCAGATGACTTCCGTAAGTCGATTGCGATGTCGTAGATCGCACCTGCATGTACGGAAACAAACTTTGCTTGACCTTCCAAGCTATTCTTAAAGTGAACTCCCCGCAAGACCCCTTTTTTCGAAGTCGAATTATTGATTTGCTCAACTGAGAAGACTCCCAAAGAATCTGGAATTTGTGTAGCTCTGAACGCTTCATAGAAGTGACCTCGCTCATCATAAAAAATATTCGGGGTAAATAACTCCACCCCGGCAATCTCTGTTTGGGTAAATGGCAAATTTCCTCCTTTGCAGAAATCATCCCACACTAAGGTTATGTTATGAAATGGGCTGTGATCGGTTCTCGCGGAATGCTTGGGACAGAAGTGGTGAACCTTCTTAGACACCGAGGGCAGGATGTTTTGGAGTTTAATCGAGAAAATCTGAAACCTGATTTCAAGCAATTTGAGATAGCTAAAGCGTTTGAGGGCGTCGATGTGGTGATCAATGCTGCTGCGTACACACGGGTAGATCTAGCGGAGACTGAAGTGGCTGAAGCGTACTTCACGAATGCCGAATTACCCAGGCGCCTTGTTGCAGCATCCGAGTTGGCTCAGGCCAAATTTGTGCAAATTTCTACAGATTACGTGTTCCGAGGAGACTCGCCTGTGCCCTACTTGCCCGAGGATAGTCCTGATCCGATTTCTGTTTACGGTAAAAGTAAGCTGGAGGGAGAGAAAGCTGTCCTGAATTACAGAGATACTAAAGTGATCCGAACTGCTTGGCTTTATGGTAAATTTGGTAACTGCTTTCCAAAGACCATCTCCTCTCGGCTTTTGTCAGGTCAAGAAGTGAAAATCGTTGATGATCAGTTTGGGTCACCAACCAGCACCCGTGATCTAGCTAGATACATTGTGAATGTCTCGAGTATTGATGGCTTAGGTCAGGTGTTTCATGGGGTCTCCGAAGGGGTGACATCTTGGTTCGAATTTGGAGTAAAAATTGCAAACCATTTAGCCGTGAGCCCAGATCGGTTAGGCAGGATATCCACCAAAGAATTCAATTCCCCCGCTTCGCGTCCGCTGATGAGTATAGCTGCCGGGTATTCGCATAGAGAGTTTAGGTTGCCATCATGGGAATTGGCTTGGGAATTTGAGTCAGGTGAAATTTTGGGACCTCCACTAACTGATGATTTATCCAAAATTTAGAGGAATTTCGATTAGCCAAGCCTGAAATCCCACTTAAATGGAGAGGGATATCAATCTTGCAGGCGAGCCAAGGTGCCTTATTTGGGCTACTGAAAACATCTCATTTCGCATTCTGCTTTTGCAGCTCTAGGCTAGGTCTCAGAGCTCAAACTATTCTGTCCCACATCATGATAAGGCCTTGACCAAATGCCCCCTCTCAGCGTTACAATTTATTCCGTAACTGGACCGTCAAGAGCTAGCGATTACTTCTGGTTTGATGTTCCAGGAGGTGTCGACTTTCTCCAATCGGCAGCTGACTTGATGGCGAAGAGAAACCCAAATGCGAAGATTAGGCTGTGCGTCGGTCACCTTTCAGAATGGGGTCCTCTGGAGCTTGCGTCTAATTCAAGAAACTTGCAATTCTGCGTACATGAGACGTCCTTGGCTTCACTTGATTTGCGACTGGCTAATCACCCGAGTGCTCAGCATGGGGCAATTTTGGACTGGATGCTTTATGAACATCCCCCGGAGTCTGACAAATTCATTGTGATGGACCCTGACTTTTTTCTACTAGGGAATGAGGCTTTGGGAAGGGTTTTGAATGGGCTACAAGGGTCTGTGGTTACTTCGGGCGTTCCATATCCAGCCCGTGGCACTAAGAATGTGTACTGGGATTTTCCCGTAGTGTTCTTCCAGGCACTTAAGTCTGGACAAAGATGGGTATTTTCACCCGAGACTTCACTGGACCAGCTTCCGGGTGAAAAAACCACCTTTGCCAGCCGTACTTTCGTGAAAATCGGCCGTAGCCTGGGGCGTGTTATCAGCCTGGTTGAGGGGAGGAGGTCCAGCATGTCAGCCTGGCAAGTTTGGCTGGCACAGCTGATTCGCATTCCGCTTGAGATCATGGGGGGAGATCCAAATAAGCTTCAAGACACTGGCTTCAAGAACAGACAATTGCATGGAGCTGACAACTTCATTATCTTTGACCACGTGGTTCGTGTATCGCACGCAAAATTTGGGCTGAAATCAGAGGCTTGGGAGCAGGCAAATACTGAGCTGTCTGAAGTTAGCGTTCCCCCAGGCTGGTACGCTCTCCGGCATGGAACACTGGAGAAGAGAGATTTTGCGGGCCAGCGAGGTCTGATGAAGCTTTTTGCTGGGATCCCGCTTCGCGGATCCAGACGAGGGCCAGCCGCGCCAGTTTTTGACTGCGAACGCCTCGGGCTTTCTGACGAGCAGATGGAGATCTTCTTGAGGCTAAATCACCTAGGGGTTGATTTTTATTCGATGGGCGGCGTGTTGCTTGGCGCCCACTTAGGGAGTGAAGTTAAATCAAGACTGATTACTCCAAATTACAATCTAGGGACACTTTCCAAAGACCTGGCCCATCTGGGTGGTATGAAACTTTGACTCTCCTTGATTATTCCAGCAAGACGCGACGTTCCAGTTTTGAGTATCCTTAGTAGTCTACGAATCTTGCGTGGCAAGTTTGACTAGCTGGCAATTAGGCTGCGTATGGTAATCGTGGTTTGATTTGAAAGAAGGTGTCCCGCGAAAAACTGGCAGGGTGTTGGTAACGGAGCTATGAAAGTTCTTTTGGTTGGAATGGCAGACAGTATTCACCTGTCTCGTTGGCTGGCGCAGTTTGATTCGAGTGACATAAGCTTTGAAGTCATATCTTCTTCGCCTCACCGTCGAATCCAAACTGGGATAAAGATAAGGGCCAGAGAGTCACCTCGCGTTTCGATGACTTGGTTTTCCGAGTACTTCTCGCTTTTTATGTGGACAGCCGACCGTTTGTTCTCGGATTGGGTGAGGGGCGCATTCATTGCTTTGCGAATAATCAGGTTTCAACCAGACGTCGTACATGTGCATGAACTTCAGAATGCGGGCTACGCAACAAGAAGGGCATACCAGTTGCTGAAGGGGCCAAAACCGAAACTAATCGTTACAAATTATGGTAGTGAAATAGTTTGGTTCTCTAAGTTTCCTAAGCACAAAATGAAACTCACAGCATTGCTGGAACTAGCCGATGCATTCAGCGCGGAATGCAAACGGGACTATGACCTGGCAGGTGAGCTGGCAGAAGGCTTCGATGTACTGCCCTTGATGCCTGTTGCAGGTGGACTCAAGCACAATGTTCTGCCCGAGGGACCTCGCAAAACGATAGCTGTCAAAGGCTACGAGAACCATTGGGGTAAAGCACTTGTCGTGCTTAAAGCGTTGGCCGAAATCGACGATCAACTCACTGGGTACGAACTGGTGTTCTACAGCTGCAATAAACCCGTCATTGCAGCCGCTAGAAGGGTTGCTAAAGAAACTGGTCTTAGCATAACTACACATAAGAAGGGCGCTCTGAGTCACGATGAAGTCATGGAGCTCTTCCGAACATCGCTTGTCTATATTGGCCACTCACTATCAGACGGCATTTCAACCTCGATGCTTGAAGCAATGGCCATGGGTGCTATACCGATTCAGACATGCACATCGTGCGCGGATGAATGGCTAATTCACGGCGAGACCGGGTTCCTGGTTGAACCAAACGACAACAATTCAGTCAAAAAAGCAGTCAGCCTAATTCTGAAGTCAAACTTCGATACAACGAGCGCTAGGGAAAAAAAATACAGAAGCATAGAAGCGCGCTACGACCCTGTCAAGCTTGGTAACATCGCCGCCCACTACTATAAATCCTTTAGAATTTAGATATGGAATTGAAGCCAGAGGTGCTGAAGGGCTTTAAACACCATGATTCTCGAGGCAGGCTCTCTTACAACAACAATCTAGATATATCGGCTTTCAAGAGGTTATACGTAATAGAGAACTCCTTAAAGTAACCCTTCAGGGGCTGGCATGGCCATGAATTCGAATCGAAAATCTTCATTACTCTCGTTGGTAGGATTCGTTTTGGGGCGGTGCGCGTTCACGACTGGTCTAGGCCGGATCCAGAAGAAAAACCAACCATAGCTGAGCTTAGAGGTACTGAGCTGGATGCATTCTTCGTTCCTGCGGGCTATGCAAACTCACTCAATTGCCTGGAACCCGGATCGCAGGCACTCGTGCTTTCGTCTGCAAATCTTCAGCAGAGCCTGCTAGATGATTACCGGATACATGAAAGTTTCTGGCAAACCCCCTAAACTCTTGTCGCCGATGATGAAACAGATGGGAAGAGTGTCCTGCCGACTAGCCAGACTAGGTTCATCCTCAAATGGCCACACAATAAAAATCTTGAATGTGCGCAAGTTCCAGGCAACTTTGGTCACCTTGAAAACGCTTTGGTTACTCTGTAATTCCTCGAAAGGCCTGATGCAACATCATGTCTGTCTATTCAAATGGAATGCACTTCAGGGAAAATTGAACACTTTACCTGCAGCGGGATTCGACAACATCTTCATGGAGATGTCAAAACGTCATCTGCCTATTGTGATCGAATCATTTCTTGAGAGTTGCGCCGAGTTTGCAGATTGTGCATTTAGCTGGACCCGTAGTCAGCTTCGATGATTGGCGAAGGAGGGTAGACGAAAAAGTCATGATCCTCCTACGACACCAAGAAACATAGAAATCTGGCCAGCGGTTTATGGGTTGCAGTGAAAATCAAAACTGTGATGGCAAGGAATGTGCAGAGGGAGAAGTCGGAAGGCAGAATGCAAAATTTGATTAAACCTGTCGAAACAGGTCGGCCGATTGATTGTGGAAATCATTCATCTGAGAATTCACGAGATTCCAAGAACTTAAACTTTAGCTGCCCACGCAAGGGCTCTGAGGCTGACCGTGCTAGAGCTCAGCCCAGTAGCCCAGTAGCCCAGTAGCCCAGTAGCCCAGTAGCCCAGTAGCCCAGTAGCCCAGTAGCCCGCTGGTTGTGGTGGCATGTTCGCAGTATCATTAAGATGAAATGAAGGCAATCAGCGTCTCCAAAGTGAAACTATCGTGGTGTTCGAAAAGTGATGCTAGCTAACAAACTAAAGCGGGAGACTCAACCCTTGGTTGAGATTCATGATGTTGTCCAATTGGCAAGTTCCTAAATTAGGACCCTCTCAACTGCAAAAAGCACAAATAAGGCAGAGTCAGTCCGCAAGACAAATATGTAAGCCCTGTTCTATGCGGATCGATGTCAGTACTACTAGTTCCATGCATTGGGAATAATAATTCGTAGTGATGCTCGCCATTTATATCTAAAGTTAGATTTCAATAAAGCTTCCACAAATTGCAACCGCTTGTCTCTCTTGGAAATGGCTGAAATACCTTGTGCGTAGGCCATCCATCCATCGAGCCTCGCCGCCTGTTTTTTACTGAGAATCTCGCGATACTCGTTTGTGACTAGTTTCGCAGCGAGTGCAGATCGACCCGAGGAGCTGGAAGACTCATGGAGTCTGTATCTCCCCAATGCTTTTGGAATGTAAACAAACTCCGCACCTAGTTCTCCGATTCTTAACCACAAGGCCAGATCTTCTGCAGAGACAATTTCCAGATTTTCGGGAAACCCTCCAGAGGATTCCAGAAGGTGACGATTTATCAAGACACTGGAAGTCAGAATTGGATTTCCGCCTGTGAGCATTTCAACCACGGGCTTTCCCTTTACACGGCGTCCTTTGGCTCTCCCAAACCCCCTATTGCCAAATAGCCTTAGATCGTGATGAGAAATTCCATAGTTCGAGGTATGGCGACTCATCTGGAGGGATAGTTTTTTTGGGTGCCAAGAATCGTCTGCATCGAGAAATGCCACTACGTGCCCGGTCGCTCTACTCCAACCGAAATTCCTAGCCGCTGCTATCGAACCACTGTTCTCATACTGAAAAAATTTGATCCGGGCATCGTCAAACGACTTCACCAAATCTTCGGTGTGGTCGGTTGAGAAGTTATCCACGATTATTAGCTCCAAGTTTCCATAAGTCTGACTTAGTACTGACTCTATCGATTCAGAGAGAAAGTGTGCGTAGTTGTAGGTGGGGATAACTATCGAAACTAACCTTGTCAATTTACTTGGCATCTCTGACCCCGATTGCGATTTTAAAAAGAGACTCAAGCTCAGCTCGAGAGTCATTGCAAGGAGTGTAACCTGTCGACTTGAGCTTATCGGAGACAAATGAGAACTCGGGAACCTGAACCCCAGAGACTTCTTGTTTGACAACAAGTCTCTTATCAAGGATGGCTGAACCGACCTCAGCTAAGTATCTAGCCCAGTCAGCTAGGCGCAAAGTTTGCGAACTGACAACGTTGAAGGCACCTGTGCTTTTTGTTTTTATGATGTGTTCTATGGAATTGACCACCTCAGAGAGGGGAATAAAGTCCCTTGTGGCATAGGGGTTACCCGAGATTCTTCCTTCTGCGGCTGTAACGAACTGCCGAATTAAATCATGAGTAAAAAGGGTCCAAGTGGAATTTGTTAGCCCTCCCGACGGACCATAAGAATTAGAAAGCCTAAGATTCGCTACCTCTAAGCGTCTAGAAAGAAGTTCCTCTAACGTGGAATGTCCCAAGGCATATGGATGTGTATTGTCGTGAGTATGATTTTCAGTAACTAGTCCCGCCAATTGATTTGAGTAAACGTGAACTGATGACATGTTTACCACTTGCTTGGCCCTGGTTTGAATTGCTAATTTTTCAATGCTATTCGCGTGCCCGGTTAAGAACAATTTGAATTGATTTGGGTTTTCCTCCGCCCATTTCGACGAAGGTCCCGCGCAGTTAACGATTGTGTCCGCCTCGAAATCAACCCTTGCCTTACCGTAGCAGTCTACTTGATTTGCATCCCAAACTTGCTTATGGTGCAACTGTGAGCGCCGGGAAAACCCATAAACCCTATATCCCGATTGAGCCAGGTGGTCTGCAAGTCTGTTGCCCACCATTCCTGAAGACCCCAGCACCACAACTCCTCGATTAGCTGTTAGGTAATCCAAGGCGGGTCACCGGAATCCCAAAGTGCCTCGAGATTCTCCCTGTCTCGTTTTGTGTCCATGCACTGCCAAAACCCCGTGTGCTCAAAAGCCATTAGCTCTTGGGCCTCAGTTGCATGAACGAAAGGCTCCCTTTCTAACATGACGTCTTGCTCAGGAATGTAGTCAAGAAAGCTCGGCTCCATGACGAAATAACCTCCGTTCACCCAACCTGAGTGGAGTTGAGGTTTTTCGCGGAAGCTCTTCACGTTGCCCTGATAAATTTCAAGCTCACCAAAGCGAGCTGCCGGTCGAACAGCAGTCATAGTAATTTTTCGACCATGGACTTCGTGAAATTTGATCAGTCTATTAATGTCCACGTTTGAAACTCCGTCGCCATAGGTCAACATGAATCGTTCTTCACCGAGCAGTGGGGCAAGGCGACGAAGCCGAGTTCCTGTGAGCGACTCCAATCCTGTATCGACTAAGGTGACTTTCCAATCTGGTGCTGAGGAATTTATCCATTGCACTGATCCAGTGGCAAGGTCGACTGTAAAGTCTGAATTGAGAGAACTGTAATTGAGGAAGTATTCCCTAATTATCTCTGCTTTGTACCCCAGGGCTATAACAAAGTCATTGTGACCAAACTTCGCGTAATGCTGCATTATGTGCCAAATTACTGGCTTACCGCCAACTGTGACCATAGGTTTTGGGATTGAATCTGTGTATTCCGCCAATCGAGTACCGAATCCGCCCGCAAGAATTACGACTTTCATGCTCTTCCTAACCCTGCCCAATATCCCAAAAATATGGGATGTTGGTTGAATCTGCCGGCAATCTCTCTATTTCCATGGCGTTGTGAGGCATGTTCGCGCAATTAGCCACAACCGCCTCCATTTTGCTGACGCCTTTGAATCCATACCAAATCATTGGCGGTACCGTGACTAGACAGTAGTTTTCAGGGGATATGTGCACCTCATGAAGCACCCCCCTGGTTTCACTTCCTGGCCTGTCATCGTATAATATCAACTGAATTTCTCCAAGCACAACTGCATAATTTTGTGTCATCTCCCTGTGTTGGCGCCAAGCTTTGATGGCTCCTGGATAAATTGTGGAAAAGTAGATCTCTCCGAACCCTTCGAAAAATTCAGAGTCAGCCCTGAGCATTCGCATAACTTTCCCGCGCTCGTCTTGAAATTGGTCGAGGTGGGTGACTCTGACACCTTTAATCACGTCAGCTCCTTGAAGTAGCTTGAAATTTGATCATTCGTGAGGCCTCTTGGGTCTAGCCCATCGGCATGATTTCGGTACCACTCACCTGTATTTGCCAAAGTTTCCTCAAAGCTCCATCTTGGGAACCAGCCTAACCCTTGTTTTGCTCGGTCGCAGTTGAGCTGAAGAAGTACCGCCTCGTGAGTGCCTTCATTCTCGTTGCTGACCTTCATTGTTCCGTGGCCATGATGTTTCATAAGTCCGTTCACGACATCTGCCACTGTTCGCTGCTCAGAACTGTCAGGGCCAAAGTTGTATGAATCCTGTATCTCAGTCTCTCCCTGAAGCATTTTTTGAGCTAACAGTAAGTATCCAGAAAGTGGCTCCAGCACATGCTGCCAAGGTCTTGTCGACCTCGGACTTCTGATAACTACAGGTTCGTCTGCACGAAGCGAACGAATGGTATCCGGTACCAACCTGTCCTTTGCCCAGTCGCCACCGCCAATAACATTTCCAGCCCTGGCCGTCGCGATTTTACACTGGTTGTCAATTAAAATTGATCTGGCATACGAGGAGACTGCCAGCTCAACTGCACCTTTCGAAGCCGAATAAGGATCTAGACCACCGAGTCGATCACTCTCACGATAGCCCCACTCCCATTCAACATTCTCATAAGCTTTATCAGAAGTTATGAACACAAGCGCCATCAGTGATGGGGATTTTCGGACAGACTCAAGTATGTTCACGCCTCCCATGAAATTAACTTCAAAGGTTTCTCTGGTACGCGTGAATGATTCTCGAATCAGGGGCTGTGCCGCAAGGTGAAAGATTATCTCAGGGTCAAATGACTCAATTAACCTTGTTACCTTAGCAAAATCGCGGATGTCACAGTAGGAGTCTCCGCCGTGCCTGTCTTGGAATCCAAGCTGTTCAAAGTGGGAACCTTTTAGGGGAGCAAGGGAAAGGCCTTTAACTTTCGCACCGGCTCGCTCTAGGATAGCGACTAGCCAAGACCCCTTGAATCCAGTGTGACCTGTGACTAGAACTCGCTTACCTTTGAATGTCCCAAAGTCTATCACTGTTGCCGCCTCTCCAAATTAATCTCAGGCCTTGAACATGCTGATAGCAATCTTTTCAGCAAATTTCATTTGATTCTGGATGCATGGACTTTCCCATCTTAGCTCTGATTGCCGCCTTGGGTTTCGGCAAAACGCTCTTGCCGCTAGGTGGAACAATCGAAGTTGTCATGTTGCACAAATTGTGATCCAGCTGATTCTCAGGACAAGCTTCAGGTGACCCCCGATGTCTCTTCCCTCAATTTATTTATTACGTCATCCTTGGGCCAGCCTAGGCTCATGAAGTTAGCCGCCGAAACTACCAAATCCGCGCGCTTCATCGAGGCATTGCCTAAAAACTGCTCCCTTATTCTTTTTGCCAACTCCTCAGGCCGATAATTTTGCTCGTAACTTATCAGGGTGCTATCTTCGCTGTCATTCTGAAAATTGAGCACATCTGCTCCGATTGTCCTACAGAAAGCCTCAACATAAGAACGTGTCATCAAATCTGAACTGCTTGGTAAACTCAATGAAATAGGTATGGCTTTTGCTTCAACTGCACACAATGCGAGCGTTGACTTGTGAAAGGCGGCAAATTTGCACTCTTGCAGTAGGTCGAAGGATTGACCCACCTCACAATCGAAGTCCGGAAAAGCCTTTTTGTAGAACTTTACCTTGTGATGGTTATCAGGATGGATCGCAATAACCACTCGACAGTTGAACTTATTAGATAAGTGTGACAATGCTGCTTTGAGCCAGGGATAGTATCTCGACGGCTCGATCGGCGAGGGAATTCCAATAATCTCGTAGTCTTTAGCATCAGAAATAGCGTCATCTAAAAATACGAGACGATCAGCAGCAATCGGGTTGCTAGCAGAGATTCTTTCGAGGTCAATCGATGCAATGTTGACCGAAAGGCCGGCACGATGCGTGGACTTTTTCAATGCCTCAAGACCTGCAAAGAGCTCTACGTCGACTTTTGGCCCAATCCTCTTAGATACAAACTCGCGGACTAAATGGAAAATATCTCTCAATAGAGACTTGGCGAGCGCGAAGCGAACCCCAGTTTCAGCAACAGTCGCTATTTCAGCGATGAATGGCGTAGATCGTCTTCGGGTAACAGACTGCACGCGAATGAGCATCCTTCGCCAAAAAGATGGATTGGGCAACGACCCATCGCGAATCTTGATGAGCAAGAACCGACCGCGCTTTGATTCCCAAGCAATCCGTCGCAATAAAAAATTGGGAGAACTGATGTCGAGGACAATTGAAGGGGCAAGTTCCCGCAAAGTTCTCGAGAGCTGAGCCCAGTCCCTCATAGCTGTCAGAGACTCTTCTTTGAGGGCATCTTCTGCCGTGGTGGTGTGCAATCCAAGGATTGGCCGAATGTCAAGAAAATGTAGGGTGCAGCTTTGCTGGAGAGCTTCGACGGAGAGTCGATCACGCACATTCTGGGTCATGCTTACTGCCATCAAGCAGACAATCACAGGCTTTCTCTGATTCTTCAAGAAATCTCAAATCTCTCATTGGTGGTGTTGTATTTTGGTGTAGCGTTTGTCAATCCTTCGGTTCAGAATAGAAATTTCACTAGTTTCCAAACTCTTGGATATTCCTACTATAGAGAGAATGCAAGAAATGTGAGCGGCGCCTTAATTAGACATCCAGAGCCTTAGCCCAGTTTCCAAGACACTTTCGATCAGGTGCAAAAAATGAGCCCTACGGAACCCGTGGCGCTATTCTTGGTCGGAAGAAATGAGGGAGGGGAATCGGACTTTGTCGCCGCTGAAACAATACACAATTCTTTCGAGTCTTGCGGCCTTCTCTCGCATTCATCTCAAACTCGGCGTGGATTCAGGCCAGCGGAAAGGCATGCTGCAATTGTTGACTTTAGTCTGGTGAAACTTTTGAAGTGCCATACTTATTGTTGAGATGCTCAAACAAAATCAAATCGAACAAGGAGTCGCAAGTTGGTGTCACAATCAGACCAGTCCGCTCTTGGGATAATCGTTGCACGGAAAGGCTCGAAGAGTCTACCTGGGAAAAATCTGAAGTCGATGATGGGTAAACCACTCTTGCAGTGGACAGCTGAACAGGCCCAGCGTTCGAGTCTGGTGGGCAGACTTGTGATCTCTTCAGATGACCCAGATGTCCTAGAATTGGGCAGATTGCTGGGCATAGAGGTCTTGGATAGGCCATCAGAGTTGGCGAAAGACGAGACTTCTACCTCTGCAGTGATAACCCACGTGCTTGACGAGCTGAACATTCGGAATCACGAGTACCAAGCATTAGTTCTTCTAGAGCCCACTTCCCCCCTGAGACCAATCGGATTTATCGACCAATGCCTGACCGAGTTTTGGTTGCACCCGAACCAAAAATCTGCGGTTTCAATATCTAGGATCGAAGGGCAGCATCCGGATTTCTCAATGGCTTTGTCAGATAATGGCATTATTAGCCCGTCAACTGGAGAGACGTTGCAGCACAAGCGAAGGCAGGATGTAGAGCGAATTTATTTTCTTGAGGGCAGTTTCTATGCCACCACGTTGTCCAACTTTCGAGAATCCAGTGCCATCTACGGTGCCGATACTCTCGGAATAATTGTGGAAAAATGGCAATCCTTTGAAGTCGACGACATAGATGATTTCATCATTGTTGAGGCCCTCATGAAAGCCCACTTTGATGAGCTTTGAAGAAAGACTCAAGTCAGTCATACCAGGCGGAGCTCACACTTATTCAAGAGGCTCAGATCAGTTCCCATCCAACGCACCCCAAATCCTAGCGAGAGGAAGAGGGGCCTATGTTTTTGAGCCAGGTGGCAGAAAATGGCTTGATTATGGCATGGGCCTTCGCTCCATAATTCTGGGATACGCTAACGCGCCTGTAATTCGTTCAGCGAGACGAGAAATGCTAAAAGGCATGAATCTAACGCGACCATCGATAGCGGAGCTAGCAGCGGCAGAACTAATCGTAGACACGATCCCTTCAGTTGATATGGTGAAATTCACAAAAACCGGTTCAACTGCTGTCACTGCGGCCGTGAAATTAGCGCGTGGATTCACGGGGAGACACAAGATTTTGGTTTGTCGGCAACACCCATTTTTTTCTTTCGACGACTGGTTCATTGGCTCAACGGCAGTCAGCAAAGGCATACCTGAGAACTACCGAGAAGATGTTGTTAATTTTGACTACGGTGATATCGAGGGGTTGAGGAGATTGCTGGCTGAAAACTCAGGGGGAATTGCCGCTGTTCTAATGGAGCCCTCCACAGACGTCGGGCCAAATGAAGGCGAGGATAGCTTTAGGCCAAGTTCTGAAAATTTCCTCACTGCCGTTCAAGCCGAATGCTCTGCGCGCGGGGCCCTGCTGATTCTCGACGAGATGATCACGGGTTTTAGGCTGGGGTTTCCTGGAGCTCAAGCGCGGTTTGGTGTCACTCCAGACTTGACGACCTTTGGTAAGGCTATTGCCAATGGTTTCCCGCTCGCCTTCGTTGGAGGTAGGCGAGAGATAATGGAACAAGGGGGTATCGATACGCCTGGGCAGGAACGACTTTTTCTGCTTTCGACCACCCATGGAGCGGAGACGGCAAGTTTGGGAGCTATGTCCAGCACTCTCAGACAGATTAGGGAGAAAAAAGTGACAGAGTATTTGGAGGATTATGGCACCCGCTTGATTGAGCAATCAAACTCAATGGCGAGTGCTCATGAATTGGAGTCCAATATTCGATTTTTCGGGTCAGGCGCATCTCCTTATTTTTCTGTCAAGGGGGAGGACGGGGAAAACAATTTGCCATTAAGAACACTTTTCGCGCAAGAGATGGCTGCCAATGGCGTACTCATGCCATGGGTTGCGCTCAGCCGCAGTCACGGTCCTAGGGAGATGAAGAAAACCCTTGAAGCCATGGACAAGTCAATGGCAGTTGTTCGAAGAGCGATTAGTCACGGAGTAGAAAATTTTCTCAATGGTCCCGCGATAAAGCCAGTGTTCAGGAAATATAACTAGTGATAATTTCAGGCTTTTCGACCAGTCCGGAGGAGTTTTCCTATCGAAAAGGCGAACTCTTACTCGAGTTTTCAAAGGCGATTAGAGAGTCAAATTGCGAGGTTGCCCTTTTCCCTGAAACAGCTATCACTGGTTTTTATCCAGACAGAGAAGAGCTCTACTTCGAAAGGGGTTCTGCTGATAGCCCCTTCATGAAATTCTCACAGCTAGCTAAACAGACCGAGACTACAGTTGTGGCAGGAATTGCAGAGGCCAGAAGGGGGTCTCTTTTCAACAGTGCCTTGGTCTTTGAACTCGATGGAACATGCAGCACCACCTACGACAAGCGCCACCCTTTTGATTTAGCGGGAGAGGGTGCAGTAATCACTCCTGGCGTTCAGGACCCTGTTTTTAGGGTCGGCTCTCTAATTTTTTCACTCAGAATTTGTTTTGACTTGAGGTTCCCAGAAGATTTCCATCATCGGAACGAAAGACCTGACGCGGTGATTGTTCTTGCCAATTGGCCTTCTAGTAGAAGAGATCACTGGGAGACTCTCCTGAAAGCCAGAGCAATAGAGGGTGAACTAAACATTATTGGCATAAATCGCTCTGGGACAGACGACTCGGGGCAAAATTTCGATGGCAGTGGACTAGCTTTCAATCCACTTGGAATTCAATACGAAAACCTGAGTTCAGGGAAAGAGGGAGAATTCATTTGGGATGTAACCCCTCGAAATGAGTTCAAAACAGTCGGCAGAACAGGCGTGAGCAAATGACGAGAATATCCTTAATCACAGGGGTGAATGGGCACATAGCGAGTGAACTTGCAAGAGCGAGGATTGAACTGGGAGAAACCGTTGTCGGCATAGATTTAGGTTCAGAATGCACCATAGAGGGTGTTCACTACATGAGTTGTGATCTGAGTGATGCAGAGTTGCTGAGGAAAAGTTGCCTCGACATCGCATCAATCGGAGAAGTCGACAATTTTGTGCATTGTGCTGCGATGACTTCCAACAGTGCTGGGCGAGGTTGGACTGGCTCGCTGTCAGACCAAAACGTAAAGTTGTGGAATCAAGCTTTGGCTGTCAACCTGACAAGCGCCTTTATCGTTGCTAAGGAATTGTTTAGTGCTCCATCTAGTCTTGCAGATAGAAGAATTGTCTTCCTATCATCGATTTATGGTGCGCTAGCGCCTGACAAGTTGATTTACGAGGGTCAAACGATGGGAAATCCCGCAGCCTATGGGGTTAGTAAGTCTGGCCTTGAGGCCCTTGGAAGGTACCTTGCGTCGGTTTTGAGTCCTTCAGTTAGAGTAAATACGATAAGACTCGGAGGAGTAGAACGCGGGCAGCGAGAGGCTTTCATTCACGCCTACAATCGCAAAACACTTTTGGGCAGAATGGCCAGGGAAAATGATGTACAGCCTGTAATCGGCTTTTTACTTGATCCGAGAAACTCCTACATGACTGGAACGATTCTTGATGTTGACGGAGGGCTAACGATTATCTAGGGGTGACAGGGGTCTCTTTTCTAGTAAAAAGTAGAGAGTCACTTGTAAAAGGCTCTTTTCAATAACGTCGAGTAGAAACTTAGTGTAATGTCAAGGAATCTTTGGCGACTAGGCTTATGAGAACAAGTAGCTTGATTGCCTTGACATCACGTGTCTTTGAATTTCTGAACCCTTGCTGTGCACCTAATTAGTAAGGGACTTCCACTTTGAGTGCAATGGTGCAGTGGAGTGCAGGTACTTGATAACCCTGATTGAGAAGTCTCCCGCACCGTATCCGTCAGGAATTATTCCTTGGTCATTGCAAAGCAACTCCAATTTAATGTTACGCAAGAGGCTTTCCTCGTTCAGACTTGTTAAAATTATCGAACCAGAATCCAGCGCCTCCGGCCTCTCCATTGAATCCCTCAAGGTGACAGCGGCGAAGTTGACAATCGATGACTCTTCACTGATAGTTCCAGAGTCTGAGATAACACATTTGGCATCTAGTTGAAGTTTGTTGTAATCAAGATACCCAAAGGGCTCATGGAATGTGATTCCCTCAAGCCCTGACCTATGCAAGGCCTCTAGTCTGACTCGAGTTCGCGGATGAGTAGATACTAAAACTGGAAGATTCCAATGGTCCCTAACGGCAACCAAACAATCGAGAACTCTCTCAAGCCTCTCAGGTAGGTCTACGTTTTCCTGTCTATGGACAGAGACCAGAAAGTAACCATTGGGCGTAAGGCCCAAATCCTCAACTGCAGTTGATGCGGCAATCTTGTCCTTGTAGTGCTCGTAAATCTCGCGGATCGGAGAGCCGGTTTTCTGGATAAAGCGCGTGTGAATGCCCTCGGCCAGAAGATTCCTCATTGAGTAGTCGTTGTACGGAAGATTGAAGCTCGCAACGTGGTCAACCATCTTGCGATTTAGTTCCTCTGGCACGTTGTTGTCGAAAGAACGGTTGCCTGCCTCCATGTGGTAAACGGGAATGTGCATTCGCTCGGCAACAATCGCTGCGATGGAAGAGTTGGTGTCTCCCAAGATCATTACCGCATCGGGTTTTTCCTTTAGAAAAACCTCCTCAGATTTTTTTAGAACATCTCCCATGACCGAGCCCATTGACGAAGTATCAACGTTTAGGAAATAGTCAGGCTGTCGCAGCTCCAGGTCTTCAAAGAAAACTTCGTTGAGCTTTGGGTCGCTGTTTTGACCGGTGTGGACTAGGACGTGGTCTGTGTATTTATCGAGCTTGGGAATAAGCCTTGAAAGGCGAATGATTTCAGGTCTAGTTCCGACGATTGTAACAACCTTTAGTTTTTTCAAAGCCCTAGCTCCTGTCGCAGCTCTGGGATAGTAAGGAGAAGCTTCTTGGTTGTTTCGAGGTCCAGTCGCTCGGTGTTGTGGGACGTATAAGATTCGAGCTCAACAGGTCGTTTCTCGCCTTCTTCAAAGTAGACCGAGTAGTTCAGGTCTCTTGAGTCAAGTGGCACTCGGAAGTAGTCTCCCAGGTCCTCCGCCTTAGCGCGCTCCTCAGTTCCAAGAAGGGACTCATAGAGCTTCTCGCCATGACGGAAGCCAATCTGGTGAATTTCATTCGAGGAGTTGCCGAACAGTTCAATCAAAGCTTGAGCTAGAACCTCAATGGTTGAGGCGGGAGCCTTGCGAACAAATAGGTCCCCAGACTGAGCGTGCTCAAATGCGTATTCAACAAGATCAACAGACTCTGCCAATGACATCAGGAACCTGGTCATTGCCGGGTCAGTAATCGTGATCGGCTTGCCGTTTTTGATTTGGGAAATGAAAAGCGGAATCACGGAGCCACGCGAATACATTACGTTCCCGTATCGCGTGACTGAGATGGTTGTCTCTGAATCTGAGTAGTCTCTGGCAAACGCCTGAGCAGTTTTTTCCATCAGGGCTTTTGTCATCCCCATCGCATTGATGGGATAAACAGCCTTGTCGGTACTGAGGCAAACAACCCCCTTTACGCCATTCTCTATCGCCGACCTAAGCACATTGGCAGAGCCATTGATGTTTGTTTTTACGGCCTCTAGTGGAAAAAACTCAGCTGACGGCACCTGCTTCAGGGCCGCAGCGTGAAAAATTAGATCTGTGCCTCTGACTACTCGCTCGACAGATTCGGGGTCTCTAGTGTCACCCAAATAAAACCTGACCCTTGGGTCCGCAATTGCGTGACGCATAGCGTCTTGTTTTGCCTCGTCGCGGCTAAAGATGCGAACCTCGGCTGCATCACGCTCAAGTAAGTGCTTGGCCATAGTTGATCCAAACGAACCGGTTCCGCCGGTGATTGTTACAACTGAATCTTTGACGGCTCTATTTTTGCTCATCATTAGAGCCTAGCTTTCTATCGGTAGCTATGAACTCTTGACAAAGCTCATCGATCGACGGGACTGTCGAGTATCCTGCGAGCTGCCATAATGCGTCATTGGCGTTTGGGTCCTCTGTGACCAAGATTCGATTCACGGAGTCATTGGCCTGTACAGGAGTGACGGCATTGGGCTTAAGCTCCAATGATTTAGCAAAGA